>Ga0247609_10000970_pt1 | contig 36293 bp, 40 predicted proteins | sample 172DNAGHGlowgp2_FD_193487 | JGI IMG/M metagenome (GOLD analysis project Ga0247609, IMG submission 193487) | Sheep rumen microbial communities from Palmerston North, Manawatu-Wanganui, New Zealand - 1728 DNA GHGlow gp2 | ecosystem: Host-associated > Mammals > Digestive system > Stomach > Rumen ... | reverse complement strand
GGTGGCGTTTCTTCCCCAACTATCGATTACGATAAATACGGCGACCTAGGATAAGGAGAAAAAACCTATGCAAATACAAGACATATTGAAAAAATATGACGACGCAATGAGCGAAAAAACCGTATGGGACTCAATATACCAGGCGGTATTCCGTATGACCATGCCCAACAGGGACTCGTTCTATATGGACGAAAACATCCCCAATAATTGGGAAAACACTCGCCTTTTGACCAATGTCGGCGCAGAAGCAGCAGACATATTCGCAGCACGATTCCAACGCATAATCTGCTCAGACGAACAAACATCCGTCACCATAAAAGCACCAGTATACTTCGAAGATACCGCAGACCAAAGAAACATCGACGCAGAAGTATCAAAATCAATCAATATGTGCATCGTGCCAAACCTTGGAAACTATCTCGAAGCAGCATACGACCTGGTAGCAGGAACAACCGTATCATATAGAACATTCAACCTGAATACACGCAGATTCTACCGTATCCCAGTGCCAATCAAAGATGTTGCATTGACGAAGTCCTTCACAGGCGAAACCGACGGATACTACCGTAAACTCAAAATCAAACGCGAAGAAATCCCAACAATATTCTCAGAAACAAAGGGAAGAAAAATCGGCGGAGTCGCAACAACAGATAAAAACGCAACCGAAATACTGGAACTCAAAGAAGCAACCGTATACAATTATGACGACGAATCATGGCACTACTACGTCATATACGGCCAAGAACTGCTGGTAGACAGACCAACAAAAATATGCGACTTCTCTTCGTCTTTCTGGACACGCAAACCAGGAAGCGTATACGGTATTGGGGTCGGCGTAAAAGCCCTGCCTGAACTGAACCAACTAAACGCACTGCGTTATTATTCCACCTTTGGACTCATGTTCAGGGCCGCACCAATTTGGCTCGCCAACGAAAACCACATGCTCGACTACGACAAACTGTCAATGCGACCAATGGAAATCATCCCTGTGCAGAATACAGGACGCGATAACCCAACATTGACACCACTAACCGTAGGCGATGATCCAAACGTGGCACAATGGAACCAGACACAAATGGAAATGAACATCAAATCCGTAATGCTGTCTGACACAATTCCAAACCAGACCAATAAACAGATGACGGCAACAGAAATAGCAGAACGCAGAAACCGCCTTAACGTCACAAACAACAATATGGTCGCTGTGGCACAGAAAATGTTAGAAGACGATGTGCGCTGGCTCTTGTACAAGTTTAAGGAAATCGAAGGATTCTACCCAGAAGGATTCCCTGTCGAACAATATGCAGACGGAATCCGCGTCACACTGGCTTCAACAGAAGTAAAGGATACAGAACAAATACAAGCAATCGCCACAATGGTGGACATGTTCAACGCAGCAACACCAGACGGCACATTAACTATGACAGCACTGAATCAGGCAAAATATGCAAACAAAGTCGCAGAACTGTTGCGCGTCAATACCGATTTGATATTGCCAGAAGACAAAATCAATGCTAACATAGAAGCAAAGGCAAACGCACAAGCAAACGCAGAAATGCAAAAACAACGGTCAGAAATGATACGAGAAATGCTTGTAAACGCAGCCAAAAACCAACCAACCGTCCCAGGCAATAACGTCGTGTGACGGCAAAAACAAGGGCAAAGCAAGCAATGAAAACTCCACAAGAAAAACTTAATTGGCGAAACAAAATCGCCGGTACACTTGGTACCAAACAGGTACAAGAAGTGTTAGAAGAATTCCTAGCAAGCACAAGAGCAGAACTAACAGGATGGGTCATTACACAAAACGACCCACATGCCTACAATATGCACCGAATCCTAGGAAGAATCGAAATGGTCGAATTCCTTATCAATCAAGGAAAGGCCGCAAACAAAGCAACAGAAACAAAAGGAAATAAATAATGCCAGATCCAATCGACGACACAAAGTTAAACAATAACCCAGGCGACAATAACGGAAACCCACCAGCAGACGACCTGGCCGAATACAAAAACGAAGACGGCTCTTTCAGCGAAGAAAAAATCAAAAAATTGGCAGAAGACAAAAAATACTTCCGTCAACAAATATCTAAACTGAAACAAATGCCAGAAAAGATAGAAGACTATGGCAAAGACTTCGTTTTGGACAGCAAATTCGACGAATTCGCATCAACCGAAGAAAACAAAGAAAAAATAAAATCTTTGTTCGATAAAATCGATAAACTGTCCATGGAAAAAGGTATTGGCGTAGAACGCAACCACGACATCCGCAGATTCATCATGGATGAACTCGTTGAAGCAAAAGCAATTGACCTTACGACACAGGCAGAAAAAGAAGCCCAAAACCAAAAAATAATCGAAGAACGCAACAAAGCCGTCCAGGACGTAATCGGAGAACTTTCCGATATTAACGCATGGAATAAGAACCTTGAAGACTGGTTAAAGAACTTCTGCAACTCAGACGCAGAATTCCAAATGCACAAATCCCTGATGGAAAGAAACAGCATATGGGCCTTATCCTTGAACAAGGTGCGCCACGCAATGATGGGCAATAAAATCCCTGTCGCTGTATCAGAACCAAAATACAACGAAGAAGAATGGGCGCGCGCATTCCACAAGGCAGACAAAGAAGAACAAAACCGCATGCTTCAAGAACGTGCAGAAATGATGTTAAAAAATAGAAAATAAAGGATAAAACATGCAACAATTATACGCATTAGGACAAAAAGTATACGTATTCCGCACCCAAAAAGGCGAAGTCAGCATGGGACGCGGTATCATCCACTTGGCAGAAATCAACACAGCAGGATACATACAATACTCTGTGAAAATACCCAAAGCCGACGGAACAATCGACACTTGGATCGTAAACCACGCTTCCATGGCAGAAACAGAAAACGAAATCCAAGCAAAAGCGGACACATACAAACGATTCAACGATGAACAAAAACAAAAATATGTTGAATTATTTGGTGCTCCAGAATTCTCGCCTTCCGAAATAGGATTGAAATAATGAAAAAAGAAATCAAAGATTTTCCACAATATCTGATTTCTAGTGATGGCACAGTTTATTCTAAAAACTATCACCTTACAAAACAGATAAAAAAACTAGTTCCTATAAAAGATTATAAAGGATACTTAGCTGTTCATCTGTGCAAAAAAGGGAAACAGATTACAAGACACATACATCGTCTTGTAGCTGAAGCGTTCATACCAAATCCAGAAAACAAACCACAAGTTAACCATAAAAATGGCAACAAAAGCGATAATCGGATTATAAATCTAGAATGGTGCACAAACCAAGAAAACCAAAAACATAGTTATAGAACATTAGGCAATAAAAGCCCGATGTTAGGAAGAATAGGCAAAAACCATCCTTTGTCAAAGATAGTTATACAAATAAAAGACAATGAAATTGTTACTGAATTTTATGGAACGCATGAAGCAAGCAGAAAAACCGGAATAAACCAACGGCATATTTGTGAATGTTGCAATAACAAAATTAAGCATGCTGGTGGATTCCAATGGAAATATAAGGAGATAAAATAATGGCAAACTGGCTCATAGAATTAACACGTCTGGCAAAAACAGACAAAACCGCGCTTGAGCTGTTAGGACAGCTGAAAAACGCATCCACCGAAGAAGAAAAAGAAAAGGCAAAACAAAATGGCAAAGAATACATACAAAAGACACAAGAAATACAAACCGACAACCCCGAAACCAACCCGGAAACCCAAATTGACCCGGTGGCAGAAAATCAACCAGAAAATACGACTCAAACTGGCGACGACGATTCTGAACCTGTTCATGCCCAAAAGAAAGAAGTAGAAGCAAAATATGACATGTCAGAACCAGCCTTCAACCCACGCCTTGCAAAAATGGGCATAACCAGGGAAGAAGAACTGTTCCAAATGCACGTGTACGTGCGAAAATTGACTCGTGAAGACAAAATGGAAATCAGACGGAGTATCTACCAGAAAAAGAAGAATTACACGCGTCAGACCCAGGAAAAATTCCGCAAACAACGAGAAGAAAAAATCGCAGCACTGCAAGCAGACCCAGAATACCAAAAATACCAGAACCAACAAAAATTCGTTCTGCGTATTGAAGAAGCATTAACCAATCACTATAATATCGATTGGATGTTGAAAAACATAGACGGATTGACCGTTGAAGTGATACGGGAACTGCTTCAAAACCCGGCAAATGTGAACAGATTCAAAGAGAAAAAAGACACATTTGTACCAAACTTCTACAAAAGATTCGGGAAATAATACTTGAAAAGAACAAGAAAAGCACTATAATAAAAATACCGACTAGTAGGTTGTCACTATCATATGGGGTTGAAAGACCCCATATTTTATTGTTGAAAAATATCAAAATAAATGTTTATAATTAAACAAGGCAAGATAAAGACCTTGTTTTTCTCAGAGTGGCACGACTGGAAACAGACCCACAAAAATCCCAAAACAAGCACGACTGATATATTGCTTTTGTAAGCCAAATAACACTAACAAAAGGAGTTATCAAATGAACGATATTTTGGCAATGTATATTACCTACTTTGACCCATTAGTCAAAGAAGCATATCAAACTAAATCTACCAACTTGATTGCTGGTACAACCGTCCGTTCAGGCGAAAAGGGCGAAGACGCTCGCTTTGCTAAATCTGGCAAATTCATCGCGCAAGCATTGGTTCCAGGCGCAATCGGCGTTCCACAACAGATGGGCTACGCACCAGTTAACGCAGTTGTTAACGACGTGTATGTAGACTTCGTTATCGAATACCGCAACGCACCAAAATTGAACATCGATGAAGCACGCGTCAACACAGACAACGCTGTTTACGCATTGAACCGCGCTATCGGTCAAAACATCATCGACCAATTGAACGCAGGCTACGACTCAACAAACATGTTGTTGGCACATGGCACAGATCCAATGTCCACAGACATCTTGTCCGAAGCGAAAGGCTTGTTGCGTAATAATGCAGTTCCAATGGACAACTTGACATTGGTCGGCCCAGCATCAATGCAAGAAGATATGGAAGACGATACAACTTGGACAAACTTCTTGACCAACGACTATCGCCCATTGGTAACAGGCGACGAAGTAAAAACATGGATGGGTGTAAAATGGGAATTCGTTCCTGCATCTCAACCAGACTATAAATTGCCAGCAGGCCCGAACAGCACAGCACAAGCTCCAACAGTAATGGCGTTCTTGTTCGATAAAGCAGCCGTTGGTACATTTATCGGCAAATTGCGTGAAGTTCACGTAGCAGACGCGCCACAATACCATGGCTACTATCACTCATTCTGGTGCTCAACTGGTTCCGTCGTTATTGACGATAAGGGCGTAGTTGGTATCGAATTGGCAGCTTAATCAAAGGAGTAAAAAATGGCATTCACATTAAAAAACTTTGGTTCCGAAGTAGCAAACGCAAAATCCATCTTGGGTGGAATCTGCTACTACCGCTTTTTCAATGCTGATGGCGACACACTGACAACAGCCGGATACTTCCCATCCAACTTAGGATTGAAAGTAAATGACCGTATCTGTGTTATCCCTGCAGACCCAACCAATGCAGACGAATGGTACTATGTATCTGACGTAACTGACGGCGTGGTCACAGTAGCAGCATTTGAATAAAGTTGCTTTGCCCTATCCCGGCCAATCGGTTGGGATTGGGTAAATCAATAAACAAAGGTGGGGATAATGGCTTTCACTGCAAACGAAATCAAAAACCTGGCACTTACAGAAATCAACCACGAGATTATCACAGACTGGACAGACCCAAACAACACAGACATCGTGATAGTCAACCAGCAATACGAACTGGCACTGCAGAACGCACTCGTATGCTACCCATGGACTTTCGCACAAAAATATGCAGAATTAAACCCCACAGATACCCCAGAACAAGATGTTCTCCACCATAAATACAAAAAGACAGTAACACTGCCAACAAACGCACTGGGACAGATATCAATCAGCTCAGACAACAGCTTCAGAAACACAGTGGACTATCTCATAATCGGCAGAAAAATGTACTGCAACTACGACCCTGCATATATCAAATACAATGCACGCGTAGACGAAGCAAACTTAACACCAGAATTCGTGGACTGGTTCAAGACATACTTCGCAATGCGTCTAAACCCATACTTGAACGGCGATAACCAAAGACAAGCAATATTGGGCGCAGAAGAACAAGTATTGTTCAAGAAAGCAAAGAACGTGGACTCTCACACAAACCCACACCAAGCACTCAACGGAAACCCGTTCTTATGGGTACGCGGAAAGTTCGGCGGTGGTGTAATATAAGGGGGAAAGCATGCAAAGCCAACAAAAACGAGTCAAATGGTCGCGCGGAGAAACAGCAGAAGCACTCGAAGAAAGAACCGACACAGGCATCACAAATGCTTCTGTTGAACTAATGGAAAACTGCATACCCGACATATATGGGAACATAACACGCAGACCAGCTATTAAAATGATGGGAAACCCAAACAACTGTGGGTTTAGCTATGATGAAAATATGCAAGTATTCCCCTTTTATATTACGGAAACAGATTTTATTCTTGTTGGGATTCACTATAATCAGCCACCAGAATTTGTGCGAATCAAAAATGGCATAATCATATCAGCAACAGGAATAAACACATTAAGCTATCCGGTAACAAAAGCTGTGACAGATATATTCGGTGCTCACACATATCGCCCAGTGTCATTTGCACAGCAAAACAACTATATGCTCATTGCTGATGGAAATAACGTATATAAGCTCCAAATCGCAATATCACAAAACGGCTCGACATTTACACCAACATTAGAAGTATGGAAATTTAGCGCAGGATGGTATGCATCAAACGGCACACAAACAAAGCAAGCATCAACCATAAATAACCAATTACTTAAATTTGACAGCGCAAGTGTCCATCCATACGTATACACAGACAACATACCAGTAACAACTAAATATTCATCAATATGCGTTGGAATATTTGGAATCGAAGCCAACCTGGAAGCAATCAAAGCAGAAATACCACCTGGATCAATCGTTCAGTTTCCAAACAATGGCGCATACATGAGAGTTGAAGGGTACTATGGGAACATAACGCCTTTTGCAGGAACAACCTTTGATGGTGTGTTAAACCCAGGCGATACAATACCAGCAACCGGAAAATATTGCAAAATAGATTCTTCGACAGGCGATACACTCAGTATGATTGAAAATGGAACCGTTGTTGGAAAATACAGCATGGGATATAACGAAAACTCAACCCACGTCATAACAGTTATTGTAAAAAACACAGCTTCAAGCTCAGGGTACTCATATACACTATTCAACACATCTTCAAGTACACATTTTACGTCATGGACTGTAAACGGCGGCACACCAGAAACCCAATCACAGAGCATGTGGATGTTCGGAAGTTTCTTGACACCAATCGCAGACGATAACGCAATCGACAACGTTGTGACCGTTGAATATGGATACACATCCTTGCAACCGTCAACATGGGCAGCTGACAAAAACTACCCACATCCAAAGAAACTCGTATTCGAAGACCAAAGACTATGGGCCGGTGCGTGGGCATATAGCACAACAGAAGAATATGCATTAACTATCGGTTCACAAATAGGGCGATACAACGACTTTAAGAACGATTACAACCAGGCCAACGAACCAATCACACTAGACATATTAACACAATTCCAGGAAAGAATACTGCACATGGTCGACTATAACGGCCTGAAAATCATGACAGATTCATATGAATATGCATACGTAGACGGAAAAATCGTAAAACAATCAGCCAATGGATCGCTGGAAACATGCGAACCAATCGTGTTTGATTCACTGTGCGTATACGTTGATGCAACAGGATGTCAAGTAAAAGCAATGGAATACGAACTCCAGGCGAACATATTCAACTCTTCAACCATAAACCAACTGACACCACACGACCTTGTATGGTATCCATTTGGAATGGCTACATACGAAGACAAGATACATAGCACAGGGAAGTATATGTTCTTGATTAACAAAGAAAGCACAAACAACCCAAGAATTGCTGTCTGCAACTTCGTTCCAAGCAACCAGGCAACAATATGGTCAAGATGGAAAATGGCGTGCGATTTTTCTGCATACTATAATAATGGGGCGAGTTATATAACCAAACCAATGATCCAAAGCATTGTGAATCTGAAAAACGAAGTAATCTTTTTGTTGCCTTTGAATTCTAGAAATGGATTCCCAGGAAGTATAGGAAATAATCTCATCGTACCATGCACTTTAGATTTCAATGGAAATATAGACCTTGAAGGCGACGTATACACAATAAACTCAAACACATACTACACCATCAAGAAAGGTACATCTGGAGAACTGTTCTACTGGACAATCGCAAACGCAACAATCGCCATATATTCCAATGGAGAATTCCAATTCAATACAACTACCGACAACGTTGGCGCAATCCAAGATGACTTGACAGGGCTCGAAAACATAACCGTAGGACTGCCAATCAACTCAAAGGTTATATCACACCCAATCGACGTGGGCGGAAAAACCAAATCAATCAAAAAACGCATAGCTAAAACAGTTTTGTCTGTACACGACACAGAACCTGGTGCTATAATAATCAACGATAAGACAGGTTATATGAACCCACAAAAAGACAAAATCAACTTCTATGGCGTAACAGGCATGAAAGATGAAATAAAATACACACTAACAAACAAAAATGGGGCAATGTTCCATCTAGAATCATTACTGATGAACATAGAGTACGGAACATTGATAAGCTGATGAACGACTACTTAAATAACCTATTTCAGCAAAAAAACCAATGGTCAATGAGTGCCATAGATAACCAATATGGACTATCTCTTCCAGAATACCACCCGGAAGAACCACAAATAGAAACAATCGACTGGCTGGCACTAACAACACCAGAAGCAAGCCCTATTGCCGAAGAAACAGTGCCAGACCCAGTGTTCGCAGCAACAGACCCATACACAACAACACCAACACGCGCAAGCGTACCGAATATGACACCATCAGACCTGCAAACAGCGTTCAACGCATTTATGGACGGAAACAACGACGCACTCACGACAGCACAAAAAAACCTATTCCAAGGCGCAGTGCTTAAAACAGTGGCTTCCGCAAGCGACATGTTCTCGCGCTTAACAGGACTCGTCATGGGCGTACCAGGCATGATTAACCAACAGCGCGACATTGCCGTCCAGAACTACCAGAACCAAATGGACGCACTGGACAACCAGGTAACATACATAAAACACCAACTGTCCGACAGATTCAATAAAACCGTAGAAACAAACATAATGAGAATGGCCGCAAGCGGACTCCGCGTAACCGCAGGCAACGTGCTTGAACTTTCCAAGGAATCAGCTTCCGAAATCACAGAAGATATGCGCACAGCAGAAAGCAACGCAAGACTGAAGAAGATTGCACTCGCCGCAGGACAAAAACAAGCCGGAGAAGCCGCCAGATACGCAAAACAAACATTCTGGACGGGCTTAGCCCAAAGCGCAATCAAACTCGGCGTCATGTGGGAAACAGGCGGCGGAACCGGGGAATCATGGGGCAACCTGTACAAAGGATACAAAAAATCAACCACAGAAGAATTAAATAAACTGTATTAAGGGGTAAACAATGGCACGCACAATAGCACCAGGGAATCCAGCAAGCGTTCAACCAGTAAATGTCAACATACCGGACATCGACCTGGAAGTATTCGATAAACTTGGCGACGCAAAGATAAAATCTGCAATGCAGAACTTCAACCTGTACGCAACATCTACCGTCAACCTGGAAAGCCAGAAACTATACCAAAAATACAAAGATAACCCTATCGCACTCGCAAATGCACTCTCCAAACTGCCAGAAGCGTTCAAGGAACTGCCAGAATCTGTGCAAAGAGATATGAAAGGCAAACTGGACTCAACCGCAATATCTCTCGTCACAAAAGCACAGGCAAACCAGGAAAAGAAGATTATCAGACAGAATAAAGCCCTGGCACACACAGGAAGCAACCTGTTAATGACACAATTGGCAGACGACTACTTCAACGTCTTGACATACATAACCGCACCAGACGAAGAAAAAAGACCAATCGACCTGGAAATATACAACGCACACCGCGCACAGCTGGCAGGCATGACAGCACTGACAGACGAAGACGGAAACCCACTCTTCAGCGAATCCGCCAGAGCCAAAATGTTAATGCCAAAAGAAGCCGCACTCGTAGGATTTAAGAACTTCATCGGCAGAGCAGAATCAAAACAACTCAAAGAATGGGGCGAAAACATATTCCAAAACCGCGAAAAATTCATGAAAGATACAGGAATCGACGCGGACACATACGACTCTATGGATCAGGCATACACCAGAAGATTAAAAGACCTGGAAGATACCAAAGTACGCACACTGCATGGACAGGCATACTATGACGCCACCAACCTGATTACAGAACCAACACAACTGAACATAGAAAAAGCCAAAGCAGCAGGAATTATACCAGGCAGAACAATCGATAAAATCGCACAGGCGAGCAAAGATACAATCACAGCAAAATTCTACGACCCAACCAAAAAAACGATTCCTGGGGCATTTTTCAACGCATTAGGAAAGACAGTAGAAACACTTAACAATGATGACTGGTCAATCGAAGGAAGGGAAAAAGCCGTCGGACAGGCAGCAGAAAGCTTATTGCTGTTGAATGAAACCGCAAAAGAAGCAAACATGTCGCCAGAAATGGTCGATAAATTGAAAGCGGCAATCAGAACCACGCTCGTAAATAAACAAGCAGCACAGACACTAGAACTGGCTATGCCACAAATACAAAACCACATAGACTATGCACAGGTCGGAACATCACTGCTTGTAAACGCAGAATCAGACAAATTCAAGAAACTGGCCGCACAGAACTATGAAACCAACGTGCTCAACGCAATGAACAGCTTCTTGACAGGAAACCTTGAAGAATTCAACAATCAACTGGCACAGGCAGACAGACAATACAAACTGGACTTAATAGGATTTATGCCGTTCACACGCACACAATGGAACCAATGGCAACAAGATGTTGAAAACGGTAAAGATGTTGTGCTAGAATATATGGGGAACCAATACAAGTTTAATGGATTCGACGCTAAAAACCCATTAACACTCATAAACTTAATCTAAAAGGGCATATCATGGACAAAGAATTAGAACTCGCAACAACAAACCCAACAGAATATTTGTCACAACCACATACAAAAACAAACTGGGATATGTCCATAGAAGATGCCGCAAAAGCAATATCATACAACCCAGCAGAAGTATTGCTCACAAAAGCAGAAAGAAACCCACAATCATACGGATGGATAAAAACCGCAATCAAAAACACAGGACGCGGAATTGAATCCTTTTTTGCACCAGAAGCAGGCGCACAGGCTCTGGCAGAACTGTACCAGTCCCCAAACATGCCAAAAGATAAAGCAGACCGCTTAATCGAAGATATGGCATACGCAAGATACGCAGGCAGAATGGCACAGGCAATGACAACACCTGCTGCAGAAAAACTCGCAGAAGAAAAATACCCTGTGACCGCTAACCTTTCACGCGGAATCGGGCAATTCGTAGCAACGACTCTTCTCGGTATGGCAAACCCAGCATCAGCAACAGCCACAATATACGCTTCATCACAACAGCAAATGGAAGAAGGCCTGATTGGCAGATACGTGGAAGAAACAGACGGAATCGAAGGTTACGCGGACAGAAAACGCAAAGACGACCTGCTTGTTGGCGGATTCTCAGCAATCAACACTCTGATTGAACGCGGACTGGGCGCAGAAAGAATAATCGAACGAGCGTTCCACAACCCAACACGCGCAGGACTTAAAACAGCCGTAGAACAAATAACCAACCCATCACGAATCCTTGCAAAACAAACTCTCAAACTCGCAGGGAAACAAGTAGCCAAAAGCGCAGTGGGCGAAGCCAGTGAAGAATTCGCACAAGAATACGTGGGCGCAGGAACAGAAGTACTGGCAGGGTATAAAACACTCGCAGAACTCTTTTCAGACGAACAACTGAAACAAGCAATGATTGCAGGCGCATACGGTGGCGTAATCGGTGGCGTAGCAGGATTCGGACTGCACACAGCAAACCGTATTGCAATCAAAAAACGCGTCAACGATTGGGCAAAAGAAAAAGGAATTCAGCTCTCTGACAACCAATTAACACAGATTGCAAACGAACTGATTGACACAACACAGGACAACCTGGTCGACCACGTCACAACCATGGCAGAAATACAAAACCACTACGGCCAAGCATACAACCTGGTAAAACAGCGCATAACAGAACAAATCGACGCAACAGGCACAACACCATGGACAGACCAGAACAAGTCCAAGGATGAATATATCAAAACACTGACGGACTCAATCACAATCCCAGCAATCAACGTGGCAAACACACTCAACATACCACTATCAGAATTCCTGGAAATCGCAGACATCAATACCGCAACCATCGCTGGCAACGTCGCATGGCTCAGACCAATCACAAGCGTCGAAGATATCAATAAAATCATCGCAGAACAAGACGCTGTCATCGCAGAAGAAAAAGAAGCCAAAAAACTGGGCGTGGGCAACGAAGACAGAGCAAAACGAGCAAGAACCCGTAAAGCTATCGCAGAACGCGTCAGAAGAGAACTTTTGGGCGAATTAGCCATAAGAAACGCAAGACAAACACGCAGAAAAGAAAATGCCGACTACGTCACAGCAAAAGACCTGCAACCAGAACAAATAACCACACTGGAAACAGCGACACAGGCACAACCAGGCGAAGACGCTGTTCTGTTCGGTGGAATCCGTATTCCTGTGCAATATCAGGTGGTGGAACTCAATACCATCCAACCAAGCCACATAAACGGACAGGTAAACCCCAACTACACAAACACAGAACTGCAAAACAGAGCCAGTAGGGGAACAACACAGGACGTAGCAGACCTGCGCGAAAAAGCCACAAACATCACACCAGAACGCTTAATGCGCGCAAGCACAGCAGCAGAAGGCGCACCTGTCGTCAATGAAAAAGGCGAAGTCATCGCAGGAAACGGACGCGCAGAAATCATCCGCTTCGCATACGAAAACCCAGAATCAGCAGAAAAATACAAACAAGAACTCATAAACCAGGGATTCAACATCGAAGGCATGCAACAACCAGTACTGGTACGCAGAAACACAACCATGACCGACCAGGAACAGATTGCAGCAGCAGACATAAGCAACATAAGCGAAACATCAGCCTTCGACAACGCGTCGCAAGCACGCAGGGACACACAATACCTGAAAGACAGCAAAACACCAACAGAATTCGCATCCAAACTGCCAATGTCAGAAAGACGCGGACTCATGCAGAACAACGGCAAATGGAACAAGCGCAAAGTACAACAAAGATACGAAGACGCACTTCTGGCATGGCTGTGTGGAAACGACACCCAACTGTTCGAGAATCTGGTGCTTGACCGCGGACTGTCACAGAAAATCATCGACATACTGACAGCAAACGGCGCACTGATATACGATACAGCAACCAAATACCCATCAACAGAACTCAGGGAAGATATATATCACGCACTGGTAAAAATGCAGAGAACCACCAGAGATAACTTCCTGGAAGTCACACAGCAATTGGAACTTGACGGCCACGACGTAATGCCAGAAAACATCATGATCTGGAACTGGCTCTTTACAGACACCACAACCAACCGTCAATTCTTACAGAGTTATGCGACCACATTGGCAAACAACCAAGAAAACGTACGTACTGGCGAAGATTTGTTAGGCCAAAAGGTCGCGCCATTATCAAAGAAAGACGCACTGATACAGGCGTTAAAGAAAGCAGATCAGGCGAAAGGGGAAACCGCAGCAGCACGCGGCAAGGAATACGTGGCACTGTTTGACGAAAATGAAAAAGTCACAGACCCGAACCTTGCTGCCGCTATTGCGTCCTACAACAACCAATTCGCACCACAAACAGAAGCACAGCAATTGTTCAAACTGGCGTTCATCTCTGGAACAACGTTCTATCAAAGACCAAGCACAGAATACGTGCTGCGCGGCGGCGAAGGACAAATCGTCCATGGATGGGGCATATATGCACAAAAAGACCAATATAAAAACGTCAAATACTATCGTGACAAATTCGCACGACAAAAAGTGTTTGTACGCAACATGCCAGACACCACAGAAGAATTCGAACAAATCACACTTAAAGACGGAACAAAGCTCCCAAAGATAGAAAACACGCTTTCCGACAAAGAAAACATCGAATTAGTGCAAACACTTATCACATTGGGCATACCAAATCTGGCAGAAGTAAACCCAGACACCAAAGCCAGCGCATACTCGTTAAACGCAGCACTGCAAACCATGGCCCAACAAATGGACGAGAACAGTGCAACATACACACAAATAATGAATGATGTGAACTTCTTGACCAACGATTTGATCAACAATATTCAAGACCAGCCGATTAAAGACCTGGAAGCTAAAATAAAAGACCTGTCGTTCTTCTTTAAAGACGCAATAGATACAGCTGTAAAAACGTTCAAAGTAAAAACAAAAGACATCGCGGCAGGGTCTATAAGGTTCACAATTGACGAATACCTATCTGATAACCAAACATTAAAAGAATACTTGCTCACAAACGAAGTATTAAAACAGGTTGTCCCAGGGAAAAGCGACAAATTCTATGATGCGCTGGAAAACAAAATATTCATGGGAATCAGCGGAATCAACCCATTACGAAAAAGCGCAGCGGCATTTGACAACACAATATTCAAAGACACAGAAGCAATCGTACTGTCCGACTACGATTTCGGGTTATTCCAAAAAGCAATAAACACAATAAGCGACACAATCAACGACGAACCTTACACATCCATACCAGTTGATGAAATCGTACAAAACAACCCAATGTACGGTGGATTTCTTGGACTGTTCGCAATGAGCAGACATTTCGGACACGTGGAACCAGAATCTGTACTCAGAGCAATCGCCGCAGGACGCATTACATTCGAAAACATGGCAGACGACGCATACTATAAACAGTTAAAAGAACGTGCAGAACTGTCAAAAGGCGGCTTGAACGAATCGGCATTTGTCGTATCGATTCTTGAACGCGCGAAGAAAAAATACCAAAAGCAGGACGGCGCAGCAGATGTAAAGACATGGGCGGCAATATCCGAAGCGTTCCGAACAATGACAAAGCCACAGAAAAAACAATTACACGACATCCTTACAGAAGAAGTGGAAGATGAATCTGTGGACATGCTGATTGAAATAATGCAAAACCCACACAATCTCAAACGTACACGTGGGCAACAATTAGCAATTGAAGTACCAGAAGCAAAAGAATTGTTGAACGAAGATGTTGTTCTTGCAGACCAACCAAGCGCAAATCTCACAAGACAAATCCTTGAAGACTTCATGCCAGGCGGATTCGTCAGCGCATTCATAAACGAAACAGACGCAAAATCATGGCCGTTCTTCGCAAAGAAGCACAACATCAAAGAAGTAAACGACCTTCGAGAATTCTCAGAACGCGTATTCGAACAGAATATATCATACGAAAACGACGAACAGCGCACACAGGCAGAAAAAGATACGGCACTGCTTACCGATTACATTATGGCAAATATGACTGGCGAAGGCCTGTATCGCGCATTGATGGATATTGTTCCAGAAGCATACATCGAACTGAACTCTGGAGAAACAATCGGGGAAGAAAAAGACTATGAATCTATCCCAGAAAAACACAAAACAATCATGGGTGTAGAAGATGTTCCGCCAGAACTCGCACGCGACGTATCAAAATATCTTAGTGAAAACATGGGAATCAAAGGTATTCAATACGAAGGTGGACGCGACGAAGAAGGCTATGTAGTCTTCTCAGACGAAGCAATCGAAGTATTAGAACGCATGGACGACACACAACCAATGTACTACCAAAAACGCGGTATAGTACGTGGAACATACGACCCAGAACTCCAAGCAATACTGCTCACAAAATACTGGAACGAAACAACTCTCGTCCACGAATACCACCACAGATACCTGGAAAAACTCTGGGGATACTTCAAACAGGCACAGACAGGCGAAAGAGCCATGCCAGAAGAATTCATGGCAGACCTGAACAAACTGTTCCAAATGCTCGACATAAACCCAGCACAAGACCAATTAACCGTCGTGCAACAGGAAAAATTCGCAACCATGGTCGAAGCATATCTGACAGGACTCGGCGTGGACGCACCAGAAAACCTTGCGTTCCAATCCTTCCTGCACTGGATACCAGAACAATACAAATCAATCATGGACTTGGCATACCTGGACGAAAACGGAGAAATACAAAACCCACTGCTCGACCAGGAATCAATCGACTGGTTCAATAAATGGTTCGCATGCCCATTTGCACCATCACTTGCCAGCGCACCAGACGCACAAAGAATCGTCAACCCAACAGACGATAAAGGCGTAATCGTCCCATCATCACAAAAAATAATGAATAACAGGGAAAAAGAATGGGGTCAGGACAGCGAAGAACAAAACAAGGCAGACGCACAACTGTGGCGCGCAATCAACGAAAACACACCAAACGACATGCGCGCAGCACTGGATGGCGAAAAAGAACTCATGAAAGCCGAAGCCAAAAACCTGCCAGACGACACCAAACTGCCAGAAGAACAAAAACAAACACTGCGCGAAAAATGGTTCAAAACAAGAATACCAGACGCAAGAGAACGCGCAGCAAACATGGCACGCGAATACCTGGCTAAAAACCCAGAACACGCAAAAGAACTCGCGTTCGCAGACCCAGAAACACTCGCAGAATTCGACGCACCTGTCGACCAAGGTATGCTGATACGCGCCGTAATGGAAACCGTTCCACATGGCTCAGACGAATGGTACATACTGAACGACAACCTGGCAACCGTCAAATCAATGTCCGGTAGCACCCTGTCCCTGTCAGGCGACACATCACACCAGGCATACCTGGACGCAAAAAGAGAAGTCGAAGCAGCACGCGAACTCAAAGCAGCCGTCAACTACGCAGGAACACGCAATGGCGCAATGGACAAATGGAACAGCGACATACGCGCGTTCATCGCCAAAAACACAGACGCTATCCTTGCAACCGCACCAGACAGCCTTGAGCGCAAAACAGCAATAAAAGCGTTCCTGGAAGAAGCAAAGACCAAATTCTCTGCCAACACCACAAACGCAGTGCTCAATCAAATGGACTTGACAGGCATAAAGACCAAAAACAGCCAAGCGTTCGTAAAATGGGCAGAAAAACAAATAAAACAGGCCGCACACGCGAAAATAGACACAGCAGAACAGAAAGAACTCATCAAAGCGTCTATCGCTGCACAGCTGGCATTAAAAGACATTGACAGCACAGAAGAAAAAGACGGCAAATACACCAGAGCCGTACAATCAGCAAAAGACATCCGCCACTGGCAATTCGTAAAAGATAAAATGAAGAAAGCATACATCGGCAGATGGGGCAAATTCGGAATCTTCTGGGACAACCTGTTCGGCTCATACGCACCAAGCGCAATGTTGATGTCCGTAAACACACTGTTCTTCGCCAATGTTCCATCAACAGCAATCAACACAGGCACAATCAGATTGTCCGCACTGACAATCGGTAAAAACAAGGTGGACGAAAAGACCCAGAAAGGCGAAATCAAACGCATAAAACAGATATTCAACGCGTCTGGGGTCAACCTGGCACAAATGGACAAACCAACCAGCCCATCAACACTGCATGGGGAAAAATACACCAAAAGCGAACAAACCCACTGGTACGACTTCACATTCGAAGTATTGGGGAGAACCGATAACGAATTCCGCGTGCCAACCTTCGTTGACGCACTCGCACGCATAGCAACAAAGAACGCAGGGGGAGATAAGACCAAAGCAACCACACTGTTCAAAGAATACGCAAAACTGAACAACCAAAGCGACGAAGCCAAGATAGCACGCAAACAAGCACTGGCAATCGCAAACATGGCAGTATTCACACAGGACGGAACAATCGCAACAGGACTGAATCAAATCAGAACCGTACTGAATACAATCTCACGCGTTCCTGTGGGACTCGACCCGAACGGATTCGGACTTGGAAACATACTGGCACCGTTCTTGAAGACAGGCGCAAACATCACAGAAATGGGCTTTGACGCAATGTTGGCACCAATACGCACAATGGCGGCAGGATTCCAGAAACTGCAAGGTAAAGAAATACCAGACATAAAGAAACTGGCACTGACATCCGACTGGATAAACCTTGCATGGACATCCGCAATCATCGCACTCATGGCCGCAATATCAGGCGACGACGACGATTGGTACACAGAACCATACGAATCAGGGCGCACATACGACCCGAACAAACCATACGACAGCATAAGATTTGGCAACACATGGGTAAAAATGGACATCTTCGGGCCAATCGCAATCCCACTTCGCACAGCAGCAATGCTGATTAAGGACTGGGAAGACAAAAAAGTGGCGTCCATAGCAGACGGCATGTACGAAGCCCTGAGCGACACACCACTGGTACAGCAATTCACAGACAGTAGCCTTGACTATATGAGCAGAAAACCAGGTGCATACTGGTCAAGCTTCGGCTACAACCAAGCAAACAAACTCGTACCAGCGCAGGCAAAGACCCTGACAAAAGCAATATCACGCGGAACAGGGGCAACACTCGACACACAGTGGGCAGGAAAGACCATAGACAGAAAATTCCACCGCAACTATGGACTGGACGGCGAACGCCTGACGACAAACGATTTAATCAACATCTTCACAAATAGGTTGAAATATACCGAAGAATAATGCTACGATAAAAATAGAAAGGATGAAACATGTTCAATAAAAACAACTTCTGTCACATTGCGTCAAACAATAGAAACGAAAAAAAAGCAGGCGTATTCGTCTACAAAACATCAGACACACTGGAAACCGTACTGACCAGCGGATACTTCAACGATAAAATCGTAGACATCAACCTGCACGATTTAATCATCCATGAATGGCATAACCCAGCAGACAGAACAAAAGTACAAAAGAACGTGCTTTGCGTAGTTGAACGCACCCTGGACAACGTGGGAACGACCTTAATCAAAAGCAAATGGGAAGAAGACACACAAGAAACCATAGACACATTATCAGATGACGTCGAAACAATCAAAGAAGACATCACAGACATAAAAGAAAAAGATATCGAACAAGACGGAAGATTAGACGACATCGAAGATAATGTCGCCTACAAAGCGACAGACTTCGAAACCCCAATCACAAGCACGAATAAGGGAATCACGCAGACGGAAGAAACCGCACTGAATAACAAAATAGACCTGGCAGCAAACTCTGGGCGTATGATTACAGCACAAGGGCTATGGTATGCAAAGATGTACGCAGCAACCGTAGCACCAGCAGCAGACGATGACACAAACTATGCGGACTTCTCACAAACAGACGGCCAGGGCAACCCAATTATCGTCACATACACACGCACAAACGGCGCATGGGTGCAAGACCAGATAATCACACCACCAGCAGACTATGACGGGTATGTGCCAATCACAAGCAAAATATGGGATATTCCAGAACAAGCAGGTCAACAGGGCGGAAGAATCTTGTGGAACCACCAAAGCAAAGAATTCACGCCGTACCCACAGATTATATCTTTTGAGAACATAAACGTAACTGGTGACTCAAATGTCACAATGCCACAAAACCCTGGTTTAGGACAGATTGTCAACAAACAATATGTAGATAATGCATTAGTAAACCATGGCACAGGAAGAAATGTTGGCGATATATTCTTCACATCTAGAACCGACAATACCTTAAACGGTGCAGTGGACTGCAACGGCGCACAATACAACACAACAGACTTCACTGGCGCACAAACGATTGGACAGTTGTTAGCAGATGGTAAAGTTCCGTATGTATCATTGGCAGATTATGCAACGGCACTGGAAACTGACGGCTCTGTTGGTGCGTTCGGTTGGGATGGCGCAGGAACGACAACATTTAGAGTGCCAAGCCTGAACGATATATTCGTGGAAACAGGAACAGTAGCACAGATTGGCGACTTTGTTCCAGCCGGCGCACCAAACATCACAGGTAAGTTCTCTGTGACAAACGCAGCAAGTGGCCCAAAAGGGAATATAAATGCTACAGATGGGTGTGTATATGCAGACGGAACAACCAGCGGTTCTTATAGTACATTTGCCGGGGACGGAAACAGTGCTACTGGGCCAAAGGTGGCACACATTGACGCATCTCGTTCGTCTTCCGTTTATGGCAACAGCCAGACAATACAACCAAACTCTGTGCGTTATAGGGCGATGGTTCAACTGGCGACAAGCGCAACAGACGAAGCAGTAGAAACATGTACGAGTGTTTTGGCAGATGTCGCAGCACTGAAATACGACTATGTCGTTGATTTCCAAGCACCAACAGCAGCGAATAACTATACCTGGTATAGAAAGTATAAATCAGGTTGGGTTGAACAGGGTGGAATAACTTCTACAAGTGGAACACAAACATTACCTGTAACTATGGCTGATACAAACTATATTGTAATGCGAACAAATGGAAAAGGTCGCAGCGGAACAGGCGCAAATGAAAAATATACATCTGTTGGAACTAGAACAGTAACAACAATAGTTTTAGACTTGGATTCAAATATTGCGCCTGTATTTTGGGAAGTCAAAGGTATGGCGGCATAAAATGTATAAAGTAACATGGTCTTCATCGAAAGTGGCATATTCTGTGGGTGGGGCGATATTCTCGTTCACACAGAACATACACAGCGCAATGATAGGACTGTTAATCTGTATGGCAATAGACACAATCACAGGATTCATAGCAGCACCATACAGGGGTCAAATACGTGAAAGTGCAAAACTGTCCAGGCTGGTATTGAAAATAATCACATACTTCACAGCAGCAATAACACTACACATAACAGAAATGATGGTGCTGCCAACATATGTGGCAGGAACACTGGAATTGTCACGCATGGCATTTACAATCTTCTGCGCCCTGGAAATATACAGCACATGCGAAAACCTGCGTGATATAACAGGACTACGAGCATTTGATATAATCACACTCAACTTCAAGAAAAAAGTGGAAGAATCTGTAGGAATAGAAATACCCAGGAAGAGAAAATGAAAAAACGGTGGAAGAAACTTTATGGAATAAGTGCGACATTCGTATGCCCATACTGTCTAAAAACCATACCACTAGAAGAAGCCACAATCGAACACGAACCACCAAAATCAAGACAAAGAGAACTAGGGCCAAGCAGCACATTCTATGCATGTAAAGAATGTAACCGAGAAAAAGGCGCACTAACAGCACAAGAATATGCAGAATGGAAAAGATTAAACTTTATAAGATGTGGGGGACTATCACGATGAAACCAATCATAACAGCAATAATACTCGCCGGATGTGCCACCAGCGCACCAGAAACTGCAACAGAAGCAGCACTGCACCAAACAAACGCAATAGAAGAAAGAATAAGCAAGGAATGCCCAGATCTAGAAATAAACTCAGATATGATGGCACTCAGGGCCACAATAAAAACACAACTGGCCGCATGCGAAACCGTAGTCCAAACATACAAAGAAAGAAACAACACACTCTGGCTCGCAATAATATCCATGATAGCACTCTGGATATTCGCTAACTGGAATAAAATCAAAGGGAGATTTATCAAATGAAATTCACTCTCACAGAAGTCCTGAACGCAGGATCTCACAAATGGAAAGAATCAGAAATCGACCTAATTACAAAGAGAAATCTCGAAGATTTAATCCAAAAAATCAACTCTCTCGGATACACACCACCAATGAGAGCAACCAGCTGTCTGCGATCAATCAAAGACCAAAAAAGAATCAACCCAAAAGCCATGGGTAGCTCACACCTATACGGCGCAGCAATCGATATAGCAGACCCAGACGGCAAACTCGCAAAATGGTTAACAACCACCAACTCAACAGGACTCGTATATAACGGCCTGTGGATGGAAGATCCAAACTACACCAAAGGATGGGTACACCTGCAAATATACGCGCCAAAAAGTGGTAAACGCATATTCGTACCATAATTGACCGTACACAAGCGAAAATAAAAAAGTGGCATAACCATACCAGAAAAATAAAAACAACGCACCACGACCCAAATAAACAACAAAGAAACGCATATGAACTACATACAATTCCGTTCCATGATAAAAAATAACAAATTCCACGCAAAAAAAGTGGAATACAATGGACGAACATACGATAGCAAGAAAGAAGCAAAGCGAGCAAGCATACTGGAACAACAGGAAAAGCTGGGAATAATACAAAACCTTGCAAAACAAGTGCCATTCTGTCTACAACCAGGATACACAAACAACCAAGGAAAGAAAGTAAGGGAAATAACATACATAGCAGACTTCGTATACCAGAAAGACGGTAAACTATACGTGGAAGACACAAAAGGCTTCAGAACACCAGAATACCGCTTAAAACGGAAGATATTCGAGTACAAATACCCCGGATATACCTTCGTAGAAAGTTAACAAATTGACAAAAGGAAATTTATGTACTACAAGACGTCAAAAATAATAATACCAGTGAACATATGGGCTGTTGCGACAGTAAAGATAAGTCGCACACGATTGAAAACTATACTGGATCGTGCTATGAAAGCGAATCAACTAGACAACTGGAACAAAGGGGACACAAGGGAAGGGGAAACGATATTTGAGCCAAGGGACAGGTACGAAAAGGAACTGTGGGAAGGCATAAGGGACGAAAACAGAAAACTGTTCCAAAGAAGCAATGCAGGGAAACAAGAAAGGAACATGAAAAAAACACTTGATAAAAATCAGAACGAGTGATAAGATAAAAACAAGCTCGGCAGGTACTCATAACACAAACAACAATTTCATTTAATTTCTCCGCCTGCTGAGCAAATTATCGGGCAGGATTCTCGTATTTCTTTCTAAAATCTCGGTTTTTCCACCTGCCCGACCAATATTAAAATTGACTTGCAGAATTTCCATGATAATATTTCCAACGAATCGAGATAAAAAAACAAAAAAGAAGGGAATATATTATGGAAAAAAAGAATATCGCCTGTCGAATCTTCAAAGAACAAATAGACCTTATACAGCAACTGCCAGAAAATGAAAGAGCAGAAGTGCTATATAAAGCAATATTGGATGCAATGAATCAATTTGATAATCAAAATGAAAATCAAAATGAAAATCAAAATGAAAACGCATATGTATCTGTATCTATATCTGTATCTGTATTAAGTAAAACAGTATATGAGTTATTAAGAAAGAATATATTATGGAAACAGTTCAGTAATAATTACGGCGGAAAACGAATCGGCGCAGGAAAGAAAAAGCCAGAAATACCACTCGGCACACCCGATCTTCCAAAACCAAAATACATTCCAACATGGGAAGAAGTGCGCGAATATGCAAAACAACAGAATGAATTCGCAGGGGTCGGTGGCTTCCCATGCACAGACGAACAAGCCAGGGACTTCTACGACCACTACAAAGCACAAGGATGGATTGCTGGAAACGGAATACCAATCCATGACTGGAAAGCAAAACTGCGAGAATGGGTAAAAACAAAATACCACACAACAAAACGTGACCCGGACGAAGACCGCGGAATCTAAAAAAACGGAGAAAAAAAATGGAAAAAGCAACAAAATACGTAAAACTCATCACAGAAATGTACGTGCTCTCAGACAAAGTAGTCGAAAAACTCAACAATAACCTTGACCTGATCGAAAAAACACTCAAAAAATACTACTGGGACGACATAAAATTCGCCATAGAAAAATACTACACCTACAAAAACGACAAAACATACCCAAAACTCTGCCACATAACAGCAATCCTAAACGCAACAGGAAAAGAAATACAAAAAGAAGAACCAATACCAGAAATAAAACCACCATACACAAACATACGCGAACTACAACCAATATTTGACGAAGTATGCCTTAAACTTCACGAAGACGGAATCTTCTGGTGTGAATACCTGAAAAAAGTAAAAAACATTCCCTTCGGCAGCAAACAATACCTTGACATAAATACAAGAAAACTCATAAACAAACAATGGGCCTGGGACGATGCCGTCGAAACAATGATCCGAAACTACCCACAGGAATACAACAAATTCCACAACATGACAACCATAGAAAAATACGCCCTAGCCTACAAATTAGGGTGCTATAAAGCAAAAGAATAAAAATCAAAATAATACTTGACTATAAAAATCAAATCGGGTAAGATACAAGTGTTCAGAAAACCAAAGGAGTGTAAAATGAACGAAATACTAAACCAAATCATTAACCAGGAAGTAAAAAAACATATCGCAAGATTCCCAACAATCCAGGAAATACAAAAGCTTGCAGAATACATAATGTTCTACCAGGATGACGACACAGACGTCCAAGCACTTGCAGGCCTGGTCGAAAACTTCGTAGAAGAAAAAATGGCAGAATGCGAAAACTGCGGCCAGTGGCACCTGAAAGAAGACATGGTCAACCCATACGGCGACAGCGAATACTACTGCGACGACCAATGCCACGAACTGCACCAGGAAAAGTTCTACGACATGCACGAAGAAGCCAGAGCAGAATATACAGCCAGCAACAGATAAGGAAAAACCATGAACCTATTCGACAACGAGCCTATCTTACACTACCTGACCAGAATATACCGCAAGAACGGCTCGTGGGTGCAGACAACCAGAAAATACAAAAAAAGGAAATAACCATGGAAGAATCAAAAACAACAGTAGAATCATTATTCGGCAAATTATTCAGAATCGATGTTAGTGACTATACCGAAACAAAAAAGAACGGAAACACAGAATTAACATACCTGTCATGGGCATGGGCATGGGCAACGTTCAAGAAAGAATGCCCGTTAGCAGATTACGAAATAGTACACTGGGACGGCAAACCATACATGTACGACGAAAACTTAGGGTACATGGTCGAAACCAAGGTCACAGACGGACAAGAATGGAAATCAATGTGGCTCCCGGTAATGAATGGCGCAAACAAAGCAATGAAAGCAAAACCATACATATACACAGTAAAGAAGTACGGTGGTGGGACAGAAGAAAAAACAGTAGAAGCAGCCACCATGTTTGACATCAACACAGCAATTATGCGCTGTCTGGTAAAAAACATTGGCATGTTCGGGCTTGGTTTGTACATCTATGCAGGCGAAGACCTGCCAGAAGGCGAAACAGTAAAGAAAGGTAGCAAAGCAACATACGAAAAACCTTCAATAGAAAAAGTAATAGCCGGCATGGAACAGATGACGACAGAAACCATAAAGAAGTTCTATGCAAAAGCAATCGAGTTGTACGGAAAGGAAACCCCAGAATACAAACAATGGATTAAAGTCTGGGCAGATAAAAAAGAAGCATTGGAAAAAACAGCCGTCAAGGAAGATCTTAAGTCAGAACTTGACGCGCTTGACCAATACTATTCATAAATCTTGGTGGGCGGCACAACTTCATTCATTTAAATCCTTTGGCCGCTGAACAAGGTACGCGCCAGCCTCCACCAAGATGGCGCACAAACATAACAAAAAGGATAAAACATGTTTCAACATACACATAGCAAAGAAGAAACCATAACCAAAGACCAAGTAAAAGACCAATACATTAAAGTGATATTCAAAGACACAGGAAACAGTAAAACAGACGTTCCAGGAAACGTAGGAATCGAAACACAAGGATTAACAGATAGACATATTTTGATGGCAGCGTTCTTGTTGCTCGATACCGTATACGAAAGATTTAACCAAAAAGAAACAACCTTGGCGCAATATATGTTCGACACATTCAACCACAGCGACGAACAAGAAAAAGCACTAGCAAAAAATACAATTAAATCCATTGATGAATTGTTAGCAAAATTAAAAGAACGCAACAAAAAGGACAACAAATGAACAAAGAAATAGACCCAGGAACATTGCTCAGATATGTCGAAAGAATCGAAAACCTGGAACAAGATGCCAAAAATGTCGCAGAAGACATCAAAGAAGTATACAACCAAGCAAAAATCCAGGGATACGATCCAAAATACATAAAGCAATGCGTAAAGCTCCGCAGCAAAGACCCAGATCAATTGCTCGAAGAAGACGAATTGCTCAAGAAATACAGAGAAGCATTGGGCTTGTAAACAGTTTGGGGTAGGTTCCTTCCGATAAACTTTTCATTGCCTACCCCACCAAAAAAACAAAGGATGCACAATGTCAGAATGGAAATGCAGAAGATGCGGAAGATGTTGCGGAATAGTCCCATTCCAACAGGAAGAATACGACAAAGTAAAACATACCGGCGTGCAATTCGAAAAACAAATCATAGCAGGACACGTGGTATACATTCCAAAACACGCACTAAAAACACACAGTTGCCCATTTTACAACAAAAAGAAAAAGATATGCGAGATATACGAACTAAGACCAGAAGTGTGCCGAGCGTTCGGCGATGGGCCACATCCATGCCTTGTATGTCCTTTCAACCCAAGATTTGACCCAGAAGCAATAAAACAAACAGCACAAAGAATAAAGGAACAACAATGAAAGCAATCATCATCACACTTATCATCTGCGGAACATTCGCATACTTAGGATATTTAGCCCACAAAGAAGGCTACAAAGGAAAATAATTATGTTGGCATTTAGAATAGACGATACTGGTGATGCTATATTCAGTTCCCAAACAGAACTTGCAGAGTTTTTGGGATGTGCTGTGTCAAATGTTAATTGGCACAGGCAACACAATAGCGATTCAAGGAATCACTTTTACTGTTGTGGGTATGGTATAAACATTATTCGTAGAAAAGTTATACCTTTTCACAAGACGGAAAAAGGCAAAGCAAGACAGAAAGAATACTATGCAGAGCATAGGGAATACTATCTTAAAAAAGCGAAACAATGGCGTAAAGCATACCACGAAAAAGTTATGGAAGCAAAAGAAAAGTGGCGAAAGGAACACCAAGATTGGTATAACGCATACTATCGAGAACAACGCAAAAAGAAAAAGGAACAAATAAATGATGATAGATAAAAATGAAGTTCCGCCAGAAATAGATTATACTGAATATTGGGAAACAAGAGATGGCGAACTTATACGATACGCAGATATGACAGATAATCATTTAATAAACGCACATAATATGATTGAACGACAGGTTTGTGATTTTATAAACCGTTGTGCCAACAGAAATGAAGAACAAGAATTGCCAGAATATGTGCAACAAATGATAGACGGTTTAGAAACCGAAATGGAAAAAAGGAATTTACTAATCAAAGGTGATAACAATGAGTAAAGATATTTGGCATACACCACCACAAACACCAGATGTTTTCAAATCACATCCAATCATTGTAGTTTATGAAGCAGGCGACCAAATTGAACAAATGGATTCAAAAGAATATAGTGACTTGGTTGGCGAAAGATATGTGAACCGCTGGTGTTATGTTGACGACTTAATAAAAGAAAACGACCGCACACGCAAGGCATTGGATGTCGCAAAAGAAAGATTAAAGAACACTGTTCTTGACGCTGAAGTTTTTGCAACACCAGAATACCTTGCAAGCAGGGCAAAAGAAACATTGAACGAAATAACAGCACTAGAACAAATAACAGCACTAGAACAAAAGGATTAGACGATGACACCACGGCAAATCGAATCTTACAAAAAATGGCACGACAAAACCGTTCGTAAATGCAAAAACTGCGGTAATGCGTGCATCATTACAACACAAGGAGAAAATAAATGATAAAAATAATTGACAAAGATAATCTTAGAGTGATAAAATAAAAATCAAGAAAAAAGGAAGAGATGTACGAACCACTTCGCACAATTATCATAGAAGAACCCAGGAACTATCATAGCGAAATTGGAGAATACCCCAAAACAACACTAGAACACGTCTATCAACAAGGATGGTGGATCACAGAAATATTCGGCAGCTACGCAGTGCTCGTAAAAATAAGCGAAAGCGAAACGCGTAGAGTCAAATACCCATACTTCATATGTGTACAAAGTAGAATCGATATAAAACAAATAACACCAAAAGCACAAAAAATAATCTTAAAAACACAAAACCAAAAATGGGAAAAATACGGAAAATATCTCCTAGGAATAGAAAAATGAACGAAAAATATAAAAATCAACGCGCGTATTACTGGCGACACCGAGAAAAAATACTCAAAAAAAACGCAGAAAAAGCAAAAGACCCAGAATACCGCACCCATAGAGCCAAAATAGCAATCAAATCATACAGAAAACGAAAGGAAGAACATGCCACAGAAAACCAAATTTGACGACGGAACATGGAAACACGAGATAAGAAAAATCTCGGATCTGCACCCAAACCCAGACAACCCACGAACCATTACCAAGGAAACCCTAAAGGGCCTTAAAAAATCCATGGAAAAAAATGGATACACACATCGTATCATTATCGATTCGCACAACATGATCCTGTCCGGACACGCGCGCTGGCTCGTATTCAAAGAAAAAGACCCAAACGCAGAAATAGAAGTCTTGGCCGCACAAAGAGAACTCACAGAAGATGAAATCAAAAACGCAGTTATCGGACACAATATCGACGGCGGAGAATGGAACATAGAAGACCTTCAGATGAAATTCGACCCAATCATGCTCCAAGAATACGGACTCGAAGTCGATAAAGCCGAAGATTTCGACACAAAAGAAGTAGAAGAAGTCGAAACACCAGAAGAAGCACCAACACGCGTAAAACAAGGCGAGATTTGGCAACTGGGCGACCATAGACTCATTTGTGGGGACAGCACCAAGGCAGACGATGTAAACGCACTGCTCAACGGAAATAAAGCAGACTTACTGCTCACAGACCCACCGTACAACATGAACTACACAGGCGCAGGCGGCGGAAAAGCAAAAGCAATACTGAACGATAACATGCCAGAAGACGAATTCGAAAAGTTCCTAACCAGATTCTTCGTCTGTGCCTACGACGGTATGAAAGACGGTGCCACAGCATACGTATTCTACAAAGAAATGGGATATGGAACATTTATGCGCGCGATGAAATTCGGCGGACTCACATATAAACAAGAAATCATCTGGAAAAAAGACCAACTGGTGCTCGGTGGCGCAAAATACCAAAGCATATACGAACCGTTCCTTATGGGATGTAAAGGCGACAGTATAAAAACCTGGAACGGCGGACGCAAACAGGTGTCCGTCATGGAAGGAATAGACCTTATGTCCGAAGAAGACCTGCGTAAAGCATACAAGGAACTGCTCGCCAGCATTGAAACAGATGTCGTAGAAGAAGAAAGAACAAAGAAAAACGACAAACATCCAACAATGAAACCAGTAAAACTTCTCGCCAGACTGATTCGAAACTCATCAAACGTAGGCGACTGCGTTCTCGACCTGTTCGGCGGAAGCGGCTCAACCATGATGGCATGCGAACAAATCGGGCGCAAATGCTACACGAATGAGTTAGACCCACACTATTGCGATGTCATAATCGAAAGATGGGAACAATACACAGGAAAAAAAGCAACCAAAATCAACTAAAAGGAAAGAAAATGAAAATTACAGAAAAATCTGTCTTTGGCTTCCCAGATTACACCGTCAGAACAGATGGAACTGTTTATAATAAATACGGAAAACAGCTTCAGCAATATGAAAAGAAAAAGTATATGGCTGTATATCTTTACAAAAATAAAAAAAGATACTATAAAACTATACACCGTATAGTTGCAGAAACCTTCATACCAAATCCACAACATCTTCCAGAAATAAACCACAAAGATGAAAATCCTGGCAATAATAGTATAGAAAATCTTGAATGGTGTGATAGAATATATAATGCAAATTACGGAACATTAAAACAACGACAAAGAGAACGCGGCCTGTTTCACAACCCTTTCCAAAACAAACATCATACATTGGAAACAAAAGAAAAAATCCGCAAAAAAAAGATTGGACAACCAAGCAAAAGAAAAAGAGAAATTTTCATAAACGGTATAAAATACGAAAGCATAACACAAGCAATGCAACTATTAAACATATCAACAAAAAAACTATATAAACTAATAAAGGAGTAAACTCATGCATATAACTGAAAAGGTTTCAATGGCACACCCAGATAAAATCGCAGACCGAATCGCAGGTGCGCTGGTCGACTACTGCTACTCACAGGCAGAAAACCCAAAATGTGCGTTCGAAGTGCTCATCGGCCACAAAGCATGCTTCATTACAGGCGAAACATCCGTACGCATACCAGAAAACTTCGTAAAAGCAACAGCCGAACGAATCTGTGAAGAAACACTGGAAGAATTCAGATATGTTGAAGTACCACAAGACGGTTGCTTGGCTCTCAACCAAGCAGAAGAAATTCGTTGCGGCGACAATGGAGTGTTCGCAGGATTCCCAATGCCACCAATTCACATCAGAGCAACAAGACACTGCAAAGAACTATACAAAAAATATCCGTATGACGGAAAATTAGTAATCAACGACAATACAAGCGAAGAAACCATTTGCTGGTCGAATACAACCAATGCAGAAGTACAAGAATTGATAGCAACTGCCACAAGTATAAACCCAATCGGCCTATGGACAGGCGGAATCAACGTAGACACAGGTATCACAGGACGCAAACTGGCTTCCGACTTCTACGGAATCGAATACCCACTGGGTGGCGGTACAATGCATGGAAAAGACCTGTCAAAAGCCGACTGCTCCGTAAACATCTACTGCTTCTTGCAGGCACAGGCAACCGAAGAAGAAATTAAAGCAATCTGCTCAATCGGCGACACACACGTGAACATCAATGGCGAATTGGTACCATTTACAGAAATCGTCGAAGAAGCACGCAAATACATCAAACAATTGGGTGGATTCGAAAAACTGGCAGAATGGGGCCTGCAATAAAATGACCAAAGACACCGAAAAGAAACTTAAAGCGATAGACAGAGCAAATAAGTGGGCTCCGGCAGGCAAAGAAGCCCACGACCTTGCTCTCGCCACAGAAAAAGCCGCTATCGAAGGCGAAATCGTTCCGGCAAACCAAAAAAACCTGGAAATAACCTTCAAAGGCGCACTCAAAATGTTTCTCGACGGAAATATACAAAGCCAGAAAATCATCGAAAAAATGCAACTCGCCGGACTGGACATGAATAATATTCGCCGGTCAATCGTGGAAGAAACCGTAGCCAGAGCCATACCAAAGATTGTAAATGATGGCGACCTGGACAAACTGACACAACTCGCACAAATGGCCGGGGAAAATATCAATAACGACATCCCAGACGGCACAAAACGCATAACCAGAGAACGAGTCACAATAGAAGTCGAATAATGAAACTGTCACTAGATGCAATTTTACAACGATGTCCAAAAAAACTGCTCCCACTATACCCAAGAATAGTGGAAACTGTACAAATGTTCCAGGACACCCCAGAATATCTGCGTGGAGAACTCGAACCACTAATCATAATGCTCGAAGGTTCTCGCGGAAGTGGCAAATCAGAATTCGCACAACGCGCAGTGATAAGCGGCGCATACGACGGATACCTGCAAACTGTAAAATACGCGACCATGACCGAGAACGGACTTAACGGCTCAAAAGACGCGTTCGAACGATTGGCACCCGAGTGTAGGGGAACCGGCGCAAATACATCCAAAGCAAACCCCATGCACAGATTTGTAGGCGGAACACGCGTCGACTTCGACTTCTTCGGACGACAGGATATCAAAAACGAACAAAAGAAATACGACTGGCTTATCTGCGAAGAAGTGGAAAAATGGGATAAAGTACAAGGTGTGGCCGCACTCGAAACAGAAATCCGACACTGCGCCGTCATACTGCTTATCTCAAATAACCCACCACAATCAGTAATTGACTTCTGCAAAACACACGACGCAGTATTTATTCGCTGTGACTGGTGGGAAAACGATGCACTTCCAGCACACATCCGCGAAGCATACCAACGCGCAAAAACAGAATCTCCCGTATACTATACCAGATTCATCATGTGCCAGAACGACACAGACCTGGCGCAGTGGTTCGACAATACAGGCGTGGAAAACTTCTTCTCGCGCACAGCAGCAGACGTAACCGCCAGAGAAAAAGAATCAAACCAAATCGTCCTTGGAATCGACGTTGGTGGTGGATACGGCGACGAATCCGTCATCGCCAAATGCTCAAAAACACCGTTCGGATCAATTCTCGTGGAAGTATTTGGGAAATACCAACTGGAAACACCAGCATTGGCCGTCAGAGTCAACCAAGCACGCGCAGCAACCGGCGCAACAGAAGAAGTATGGGACGCAAGCGGAATAGGATACACAGCAGTACAACAACGCGCGTCAGACCCAAGAACAAGACGCGCACTAGGCGTAGTCAACTTCATGGGACACCTGCCAGCAATATCAGACGAAACCATATTCAACACAAGGTCAGAAGCATATGCACTGTGGCAACGCATGATAAACGCAAATCAGTGCTGGTACGTAGGCAACCCTGCCTACATAGACCAAATCCGCCGGGAAATGTTCGCACAGGTGTACGCAACCAATGAACAATCAAAAGGCAAACTACGCATAGCCGATAAAAAAGAAATCAAAAAGAACCTGAACAACGAATCTCCAAACATGGCAGACGCAATCGCAATGGCAATATGGCGTTTAATGACATACACACCTAAACAAAATACCGCAGAAGAATACGCGCTGGCACATGGCGGCGTAAAACCAATACAGATAAAAAACCGATGGTTCTAAAAAACTATTGAAAAGATTGCGATATTATGTTTATAATATAAGTGCATTAGAAAAGGAGAACTACATGCCAACAACAGAATATCCAAAAAACCCAAACACAGATACAGTTTTTGTCGTACAAGAAGACGGCACAAAAAATAGAGCAGTAATGACTGCCCCACAAGATATTTCAACAATCGAATACCCAAATAACCCAAATTCCACAAAAGCATACATTACAGTAGACGGGAAAAAACATAGGGTTGTAATGGTCGCAGATTTAACAGGTGGCGGTGGCGGTGGTTCTGTTGATTATACAAAGGTAGTATCCAAGACCAAAACAATGCCAGTAGCCAGTGCAGACAATACAAATATGATTTATATGTATGATGGCACGACAAACGCAACATATACCCATGGATATATCTACGAAAACAAAAAAACATCCACATATACAGGAACTGTGACTTTCGAGCCAGCAACCCATGGGGGTACGGTTTCTTGTTCCGGGGATGACTTTGCTAATTTCTTAACAGAATCTGGCGTAGAACCGTTGTCAGTTGTAAGCGGAACGATGACCTATGATTTTACTAATGACCTGTGGATGTTGGTTGGCAAAGACGCAAACAATGAAACAGTGTTATCGTTTCAAGAATATAGGCAAGATTTTATTGATGCCGGATTTGTATTTAGTGGGTTTTTCCCAGACGGAGATGTTGTAGCATTTACTTGTTCTATTGAAGAAGCAAGTACGTCTTATGCTTGGAATAGAATAGATGTTCAACCTGCTGCTGACCCACTTCCATCTCAAACAGGTCAAAGCGGTAAGTTTTTATCCACTGACGGAACAGACGCTTCTTGGAGTGATAAACCGTTAGTGAATAAAGGAACAGTAAGCAGTAACTTAAATATATTTGGTGATAACGGTTCAGCAGCAGGCAATAAAAAAGAAGCAACATCTGTTGGGTATTATGCAGCGGCAAAGGGTAGTTATTCAACTGCAATAGGTTCTAGTGCATCCACACAAAACAACCAATCATATAATACAGCGATTGGAAGCAGTGCTTATGCTGGTGGCGTAGGTGCAACAGCAGTTGGGTACAACGCTTCCGCAAACGCAAATTGTGCTATACAGCTTGGTACATCTGGTTCAAGTTCACAAGTATCAAACACAGATGCTAACACCTTTAAGGTAGCAAACGCAAATGGCAACTTTGAAATGATGTCTGCTGATGGGACAATTCCGACAGCGCGTCTTACTAAAGTCAATACAACAATCACACTTGCTTCTGCTGATTGGTCGTCTAACAGCCAGACAGTAAATGTAACTGGTATGACAGCGACAGGTGTTGTATTCCCTTGCCCAATCCCAGCCGACCAAGCAGATTATACTGCCGCAGGAATTATCTGTTCAGCACAAGCAGCAGGAACACTTACATTTACTTGTGACACAGTTCCAAGTGGTGATATTGACGTAACAGTGGTTATGATGTAAAAAGGAGTACAGATATGCCTATTATAAACCAAGTTGTGAAAGGCGGCGGAACAACACCAACAGGAACAATAAGTATAACCGCCAATGGCACATACGATGTCACAGATAAAGCAACAGCTGATGTTCAAGTGCCAACAACAGCACCTGCACACTATTTGCAGTTTAACGAAGAAAGCACGCAGACAGGTATGACTTTGTCGCGCAGAAATGTGCCTATAGCAACCCTTAATTTGAATGGTATTACAACTGTTACATATAATGCGTTTTTTGGTTTGTTTTCTAATTTTAACAACTCTGATTCGGCTCTTAATTTTATGTCAGGAATTACAACTATATTAGGGGGCGGTTGCAGTTACATGTTTGCGTATGGTGGTGGTTCAACGAACTTTTCGTTTGATTTAAGTAGTCTAGTTACCATAGACGCAAACGGGTGCGAAAACATGTTCGTGCAAAATTCTAGACTATCTAGCATAGACATATCATCTCTGCAAACAATAACTGAAAATTTTGCGTGTAGATATATGTTATCTTCTTGCGGTGTTTTAACAAGCATAAATTTGTCTGCTTTAACGACTATTTCTGGAAGCAATGCTTGTGTGGGAATGTGCCAGGGTTGTTATGCACTTTCTGGCATAAATTTGTCTGCTTTAACGACTATTTCTGGAAGCAATGCTTGCTCACAGATGTTCTGGGGTAACACTAATTTAGTTGGTGTAGATTTGGGTTCTTTAACAACTGTTTCGGGTAACACTGCTTGTTCTAGTATGTTTGGTAACACTGGGTTAACGCATATTGATTTTAGTTCATTAACAATGATTACTGGGAGTGGGGCTTTTAACAGGACATTCACTTCTTGCACAAATTTAACAAGAGTGTCATTCTATGCTTTAACACCATCGTCTTTTGGAACATATACAAACCAGTTTAATAGTATGTTACAAGGTGTAACTGGTTGCACAGTTCATTTCCCAATGGCAATACAATCAACGATAGGCTCGTGGTCTGATGTAACAAATGGCTTTGGCGGGACAAATACCACTGTATTGTTTGATATTGTGACTAGTTTGACGGGCGCAGACACGAACACATATACCCGTTCGCAGAAAAACAGCACCGGTACAGCAACGGCTTGGGATAATGGCGGAACGCTGTATTACACAAGTGGAACGACAGAACCAGCGGTCAACGACACAATCTATTCTGACAGTGCGTGTACAACACCTGTTACGACTGTGGCATCAATAGCGTAAAGGAGTAAATCATGGCGACAAAACATCCAGGATTCAAAGCAGTACAAAAACAAATAGCACGCAAAGAAGGTGTCAGCATGAAAGCGGCAGGCGCAATCTTGGCTTCTTCAACTCGTAAGGCCAGTCCTGCTGCTAAAAGAGCAAACCCAAACCTGAAAAAAGTAAAATAGAAATTATCTTTTACATTATACCGATATATTGTAAAAGATAATTTACAAAACCAAAGGAGAAAACCATGCCATGTGGAAAAAAGAAAGGCGGAAAAAAATAAAAGGATCTTAAATGGAATACTTAATGGCAGCATCCGTCGGCCTGCAAGTAGTCAGTAGTTTCTTTGGCCACAAAAGCCAACAACGACAAAACGACATCGCAGCAGAAGCAAATCGTATGCAAGCAGACGAATTAGCAAGACAACGCAAGCTCGAAGTAGAAAGACAACGCAGAGAAAATGAAGAACTCATGAACAGTGTAGCAAACTTGACAAATACTTCGTTCGGTGGCGTTTCTTCCCCAACTATCGATTACGATAAATACGGCGACCTAGGATAAGGAGAAAAAACCTATGCAAATACAAGACATATTGAAAAAATATGACGACGCAATGAGCGAAAAAACCGTATGG
>Ga0247609_10000969_pt1 | contig 36327 bp, 56 predicted proteins | sample 172DNAGHGlowgp2_FD_193487 | JGI IMG/M metagenome (GOLD analysis project Ga0247609, IMG submission 193487) | Sheep rumen microbial communities from Palmerston North, Manawatu-Wanganui, New Zealand - 1728 DNA GHGlow gp2 | ecosystem: Host-associated > Mammals > Digestive system > Stomach > Rumen ... | reverse complement strand
CCTGTGCCGTCTGGCGTCAATCCGTTGATAAGGGGGGATCCTCTGCCGTCACTTTCCCTTCTTCATCGACTCTCCACCGCCTTTTCTTTTTGTGCTCTTGCAGGTGACAATCCTTGCACAATGCTTCCAGGTTCCGCCAGTTAAGCGCGATCTCTGGTCTGTTAATGTTTGCCGGTGTCAGCTTGATTTTGTGGTGCACTTCAACCGCTGGCACAATCAGCCCGCGCTTCCGGCAGCGTTCGCAAAGTCCGCCGACAGATCGACGGTATCCTCTCGCGCACCGCTTCCATGCCGGCGACGCGTAGAAAGCATCCGCGAATCCCTTGTCTCTTTCGCGGTTGTCCATGGTATTATTATTTTCATGTCGCATGGCTAAATCAATAAATTCTGGCCATGCCTTGTTTTTTTCTTTGGCATTGCCAGTTCGTCCATCAGCAGGTTCCGCCGCTGGTTAACCCATTGCCGGCTCATTTCGAGAACGTCCGCTATTTCGTATTCGCTTTGCCCCTCGACGTAATAGCTCCGGATCACGATCCTGTCCCTCCGGCTCCGGATCCGTTCGATGACGTTTTCTGCCTGCTGGATGATGCTGATGTTTTCATCGCGCTTCCGCACCAGCTTTTCGATCAGTCCTTCCAGCTGCTGCAGCTGTCCGGCTGTCGCATTGTTCGTTTTTCGGTCCGCTGCCGGCTCGATCGCCTGTGATCCGATCCCCCTTGGCCCGCCGATCATGGTCAGCCGGTCTATCTGCCTTGAAAGCACTCTTTCTTCGATGGTCGCCATTCTGCACTCCTGCAGGATCTCGATGTCGGTCATTTTCTCTGCCTCCTCTCTGGTTTTCGTCTCATGACGCATCGGATGTATGCGCCGTCCACCACGTCACTGTATCTCATCATCGTCCGGACGTGCGTGTAGTCCGGGTACAGTTTTTCCATGATTTCCTTTGCGCTGTTCGGAAAGTCCATCGCCAGCCGCTTCACTCTCGCGTTGCTGACCTTCGTGTCGCTGGTTCTCTGCTTCGGCCGCTTCAGGTTCTTGCTCCGCGCCCAGCGCCGCCGGTTCCTCTGCTGCTTCGTGATGTATCTTGCCAGCGCTTCCAGCCCGTTCTCGTTCGGCTGCAGGTGATCCGCGTTCGCATATCCCTTCCCCCAGATTTCCTCCAGCTGGATCCGGTCAATCCCGCCGCTCATGATTATGTGGACGTGGATCCGCTCCCTGGTTCCGTCGTCGTTGCCTTCGATCGTGTAGATGTATTTCAGCGGCGGCAGGCCTGCCGCCTGTCTCTTCCGTTTCACGACCCGCAGGAAGTTCTTCACGTCCTTCTGCGCCTGTTCGTATTTTGGCGGCTGCCCGACGTATGTCAGCGTCAGGTGGATGTCGTTTTCGTCGAAGTTCGCGTCTATCAGCTGGGTCAGCTTTCGCTTCGCCCGTTCTTCGTTGCATCGCTGGACGACGTCCGGTGTCACGTTCTTCCGCGCCGCCCTGGTCTTGCGCGTTTTCTCCCGTCCGAAGATCGGGTATATCTCGACTTCCAGCCGCGGCCCGGCCTTCACCGTCCGCGTCCGGTATCCCATCTTTCCGACTCGGATCTCCGATGGGATGTCCTGCCAGTACCCGTCCGCCCATTCTCCGTCCATCAGCGTCCCGGATCCCTCCGCGTTGATGTCGAATAGCACCTCAAACTCCCAGCTGCTCATTTTCCATCCTCCGGTTGTGCTCCTATACGGTCAGGGGCAACAGAGCGCCAGCTGCTCTCTGGAACCTGTCAGCCGTTCCGGCGCTCTGTTTCCCCCGACACCCCCTTCTTTCAGAAAACGGTTGTCATTTTCTTTCGGTCTGCTGTCGGCAAACTTTCAAATCTGTTTTTGGCTCACTTATTAATACTCCATACAAGCCCGCGATTGCGGAGCCTGTCCCGCTTTTCCGGAGGCCGACCCTCCGCAGGCACCAGCATCTTGTTCTGGGCGACGGCTCTCACGTCCGGATGCCAGCCGGCTGCTTCTGCTCTCCCCATTTATTGACCAGCCGCTTTTTCATCGCTGCAGGTCAGATTTGGGCTTTTGCCCTGGTGAGCTGGGCAGGAATCGAACCTGCCTGATCTGGTGGCACATCCGGGAACGTCTGAAGGAGGATTTTCCTTTCATATTTATTATTGCTGATTTTTGTTTGCTGTTCCCTGAATCCCAGACCTGACCCTTTCAGCCCATGTGCCGCGGTTCCCCGCGGCTACCGCTCCTTATGCGAATTAGTCCCACTTCACCGCCTGTCCGCATCGTTTGCAAAACCTGTCTTTATGGTCTATCGGCTTTTTGCATCTGCCGCACAGATACCACCAACAGCCATGTCCATCCGGTTCCTTGTAACCGCATACAGACGGCGCAATCGGCTCCTGCTCTTTCAGTAGTTTTTCTTTCAGTAGTTTTACGATTTCTTCTGCTTCGTCTGCGGTAATGCAAACGCCAAGCATTTTTTCATCTGGTTCTTTCCGCACATCGCGAACCACTGCTTCCAGGCCGCTGATGATCTCATCTCTGGTCATTCGCATTACTCCTATTTCCCGTGTATCCCGTTATATCCAGCCCCGGTCCATTCGATATGCTGGTTCGTCATTTCGTAGCAGACGGTCCAAGCCGGCTCCCGCTGCATCCGGATTTCAAAAAAGATCAGCACGGCGATCGCCGCCAGTATGATTCCCAGGCAAATCCTGAAGCTCGCTTTTCCCACTCTCAATCCTCCGCCTTTCCGTTCCTCATCAGCTTAACCACTCCGCCAAATTTTCGGGCGGCTCTGCAGGCTGCGTCGTGATTCATGAAAACCCGCGCCGCCTGCAGCTCCGCGCTCCAGAAGTTCCCGGACGCGTCCGGCCTGGCGCTCTTCGTGCCTTTCCTGGCCAGATACTTTCCGCCCCGGCGAACCACCAGACCGTTCATCATTTTCCTTCCCTCCGGATCCGGGCCGGAGTGTTTCACCCCGGCCCAGTCGTTCCTTATGCGATGACATCCACGTTTTCGTTTTCCAGCGCCCTCGCCAGATATCCGCGAATCGCCGCCACCGCTTCCAGTTTCCACTTGCTTCCGTCCCCGGTGAACAGCGCCGGGTTTCCTTCTTCATCAAACCGCAGCACAAACGGGCTCTCCGGCTGTTCCACTTCATGGAAGGTCCGGTATGGTGTCAATGTCACCGGATTCTTCACGATCACGTCCGCCGCCGTGCTGATCCCGCTGTTGATCGTGATCTTCTGGCTGACTCCGTCGTCAGCTGTCTGCATGTTCTGTTCCTTCCGCACGCTTCCGGCCAGCTTCAGCACCACCGCCCGGTTCTCGCTGTCCATGAAGCAGGTCTGAACCATGACCTGAAAATCCTCCGCGTCCATATATCTGCCGAAGCTGATCTCCGGGATCACCGCTTTGCAGTAGGCCACCAGTTCGCGTTCCCGCCAGTATCCGGTTTCCGGCGCGATGACTTCCACCAGCGTCGGACTCTTCACCCGCACGATGTGCCTGGTTCCTTCTCCGAATCTGCCCTCCGGATCCGTTAGGATATAATCCAGCAGTCCGTTCAGCGAGAACGTCTCGAAAGGCTCCGCCTTCACGATCTTTTCCGGTTTCCGCAGTTCCACCCGTTCATACCGGCCATTGTGCCAGATATACTGTTCTCCGTTCTTATCCGTGAAAAGCTCCGGCAGTTTCAGTTCATCGATCCGTCTCTGATATTCTGCCCCCGTATTGAACAGGTATTCTTCCTTTGCCCGCACCGCTTCCGGTGTCATGTTTTCTGTTCTGACTTCACTCTTCATGGTTCATCCCTCCATCAGTTCGCTTTTTCTTTGTTGCTTTTCCCGAATTCGACCACCCGCGGCATCGGCTGTTCGTTTCCGTCCATGTCCATCTGCCCAGGCACCTGTTTTGTTACCTCCGTCGCCACGACCATGCCGTCGTCACTCTGTCGCAGGAAGCACACCTGTGTGATCGGAGCCATTGGCGCGATTTTGCTTTTAACTTCGACTTTGTACCGCCCCACGTCCCGGCTTTCGTTCGGTTCGATCGTGATGGTGATCGTGATCTGTCGCTTTGCTTCCGGATCCGTGTTCGGATCGTAGATGTTCCGCATCACCCGGTCCATCTCCACGTTGAACCGCTCCGTCACTGCGCCGTCCATCAATTCGTCCAGCTTTTTCATCTGTCTTTCCATCTTTTTCCCTCCCTTCCGGTTTGTTTATGCACTCACGGCTTTCGCCGTTTTTGCATCCCGTTTAGCTTTCCATTCCTGGTATTCCCGTTCGTTCTCCGGATCCCGGTAAAACTCCCGGCACCGTTCCAGCAGCGCCGGCGCCGTTTTCGTGTAGTCCGGTTTGGTCTTCGCCTCCGTCGCGAGGATCCGCATCTCCTCCGCCTGTTTCATCGTGCTTTTCCCTCCGCTGGATGCACGGGAAATTCTCCCGGATGATCATCCCATATTGCCTGCAGTAAACGCTCCCGCTCCCGTATCTCCGCCCCTTCGGGCAGTCCCGGCAGATCATCTGGTCCCTCCGCCGCATGTGAACCGGTGCTGCCGGTATGCCGCTTCCGCCGGTTCGTCACTTTCGTAGGACCGCTCTCTTCCGCGCACCTTGCTTCCGTCGATCCGGACGTATTCTCTCCCATCCGGATCCGGAATCACCATGACCGCCTCTGCGTCCACGACCGCTTTGTGATAAATTCCGAAGGCGATCACCTGGATATCTTTCCCGCATTTCCTGCAGGTTGTCGCTGTCTGGATTTTCATTTCTGATTCCTCCTTCGCCGCGGCGGCGTGTACTGGTAGCCCTCCGTTTTCCATTTCCGAATGATCAGGATGCTTTCCACCAGCATCGGCTCCGGCTGCTGCACCTGCCGCGTGTAGACGATGGTCCGCCCGTTCGGGAAGCTGACCCTCACCGCGTCCGGGTAATCGCTCGCTTCATGCTCGAAGATCGGCGACACGTTCGGCAGCGGAATCTTTCGATTCCCCATGTTCTCTTCCTGTGATTCTGCGGCCTGCGCTTTCGCTTTCTCTTCCATCTGTGCCCGCATCACTGCCGCGTCTCGCGCCTTGTTCTCTTTGGAAATCTGTCTCATCTTCCTGATGAATTCGTCTTTTGCTTCTGCGTCTGTTTTCGGCTTCCAGTTATTGACGTAGCTTTTGCTGCAGGATTTGCACGGTTCTTCCTCTTGATCCTTGTATTCAAAAACACAATCATCGCATTCGTACATCGTTTTCGCTCCTCTCATCTGTACCCCGGCGCTCTTGTCCTGGGCTGTCTGTTCCGAAATTGCCCGCCGACCGGGCAGGTTGCAAAGTGGCTCTCGTAGCATTCCATCATGTTGCTGTCCGGATCCTCATCGTCGTATGCGTCCCCGATCTTCCTGCCGGTGACCGTTGTCCCGTCCAGGCGGATGAATGTATCCCCTCCGCCCTCCAGCCTGATCCAGACCGGCTCCGCGTCGACCGGCATTTTCCGCCTGGTCAGCTGCATCCGGATCCAGATCACCTCCGCTCCGCATCCGCGGCATATGTTCGTCATCTGCGTCACCGCCTTTATCCGCGAAACCGCAAAACGAAAATAATGATTGCCAGCGTTAACAGAATCTCGCCGATAATCACTGCCCTGTAATAAAGTCTTGCCTTTTCCAGTTCGAGCCTTGCCTTTTCCAGTTCGAGCCTTGCCTGTTTTTCGAGGTATGTGATATAATGCTCATGCATTGTAGAAACCTTTCCTTTCTGCTTTGCATGGCTGACAGCTGGTACCTGTCAGCCGCTTTTTTGTTCCTAAGTGTTTAACCGACTAAACAGCATCCGGAAAAAAAATATTGTCGATCGTCGTTTCAAGTGCTGTTGCCAGAGCGACAAGTGTCCCACTTTTCACCTGAGCGCATTTGTTTTGCTCAATTGCAGAAATTGTCTGCCGGCTGATTCCGCTCTTTTCCGCGAGCGCTTCCTGTGTCATTTTTTTCTGTTCACGTATTTCCCGAAGTCTGTAACCCATTTGTTTTCCCTCCTTGTTAAATCAACTTTACATTAAAATATACCATTATTTTATTTTTGTCAAGCCTGCTTTACAAATTTTTTCTTTTCGTGTAAAATACTCTTTACAAGGAGGGCGTTTCAATGAAGCTTAGCACCATTATCTCTGATTATCGTTCCGCATTGCAGATCTCACAGCGCGAATTCGCCCGCCGTTGTGACCTTTCAAATTCTTATATTTCATTTTTGGAAAAGGATATCAATCCTAAAACCGGGAAGCCTATGGTCCCCACACTGTACCAATACAAAAAGCTTGCCTCCGGCATGGATATGACCGTCCAGCAACTTTTTGAATTGCTGGACGAGGATGCCCCTGTTGATCTTGCAGATGCTCCTTTTTCTTTTCGTTCTCCGGATACAATGTTTAACAATCTTCCGGAAGAAGAAAAAGTTTTTCTTGACGCTTACCGTGCTGCCGATGACCGCGCCCGCGCTGATGCTCTCGCTACTCTGCTGCAGCATCCTGCAGCTAAAAAATAGGAGGTTTGTTATTTTAAAACTTCTTTAATTTGGAGGTTTCCATGAAAAAAACTGTTGCCCCTTCCTGCTCTCCGCGGACCGCTGTTGCCTATGCTCGCTATTCCTCCGCCGGCCAGCGGGACGTTTCCATCGAGCAGCAGCTTCGGGAGATCCACGCCTTCGCCGATCGGGAAGGGTATACCATCGTCCATGATTATGCCGACCATGCCCGGTCCGGTTTCAAAAATGCTTCCGCCCGGACGGCCTTCCAGTCCATGATGTCCGCCGCGGAAAACGGAACCTTCGACACCGTGATCAGCTGGAAGGTGGACCGTTTCGGGCGTAACCGCGAGGAATCCGCCCTTTACAAGGGACGGCTCCGCCGGTTCGGTGTGAAGGTCGTTTATGCCATGGAACCGATCCCGGAAGGCTCCGCCGGTGTGCTGCTGGAGGGCATGCTGGAGGCGACCGCTGAATGGTATTCGCGCCAGCTGTCCGAAAACGTCACCCGCGGCATGACGGACAATGCCAACCGCTGCCTTTATAACGGTACCCGGATCCTCGGCTATTCCCGCGGCCCGGATGGTCGCTATGCGCTGGACCCGGAGGAAGCTGCCGTTGTCCGTCACATTTTTCAGCAATATTGTTCCGGTTTCTCCGCCGCGTCCATCTGTCGCCAGCTGAATGCCCAGGGAGTGAAAACCTCCCGCGGGAAGTCTTTTTCTCCGGAATCCCTCATGCGGATCCTGTCAAACGAGCGATACACCGGCACTTATATCTGGGGATCCATCCGCGTTTCGGAAGGAATGCCCGCCATCATCGACCAGAAAACATTCCAGGAGGCCCAGGCCATGAAAAAGAAAACCGCCCGCCATGTCGAGCAGGGCGCCGTTGATTTCCTTCTCACCGGTAAGGCGTTCTGCGGCCTTTGCCGTTCCGCCATGATCGGCGATTCCGGAACCTCGAAGGCCGGCAATCGGTTTTATTATTATTCCTGTCAGTCCCACAAGGCCAGGAAGGGCTGCAATAAAAAATCAATCGGGAAGGATCGTCTGGAAGATGCCGTGATCGATTTCGTGTTGGATTATGTCCTGTCCGATGAAATGATCGAGAAAAACGCGGACGCCATCATGGCGCTGCAGGCGGAGGAGCTGAAATCCTCGCCCCTCGCGGCCATGGAATCCGAACAGGCGGAAGTCAAAAAACAGATTGATAATATCAATAACGCCATCGCTGCAGGCGTTTGGTCCTCCTCCACCGTCGAAAAGCTGAAGGCGCTGGAGGCCACGGCGGAGAACCTCCGCGTTTCCATCGAAACCCTGCGCTTTTCCCAGGCGCAGCTCATGGATCGCGACCGCGTCATTTTCTTCCTGCACCGGTTCACCAAAGGCGACCGGAACGATCCGCTGCACCGGCAGCATCTGATTCAGACCTTCGTGAATTCCGTTTATGTCTACGACGATCATCTTTGGATTGTCGTCAATAACACCGAAGGCAATTTCCGGTTTGACCTTCCTGCAGATCTGCAGGAGGAAGTTCCGGACGCTGCTTTGTGTTCGGATAGCGTTTCTAATGGTGTACCAGACGTGTTACATCCGAACACGCGGGTGACGGCCTTCCGGATCGCCATCTGATCGGATGAAAAAAAGACCACCAATCGGTGGCCTTTTTCTTTTTGCTTAGTCCAGCGGGATCAGCTGATCCATCACATCATCCGGTTCCTTTTCCCATCCTCTTGTGATCATTTCCAGTTCTGCTTCAGTGATGATCGTTTCCTCCGTTGCATCATCTCCCCAAAGATCCAAATACTCCGGTTTGATTTTGTATTTCTTTCCGCCTAAAGTATTTTTATCCATTTTCTTTTCTCCTTTCATGTCCTCCCGGATCAGCTGCTTGATGTATCCCTGGATGTTTTCCTGTTTCTCGATCCATTCTAGCAGCTCCGGTTCCGTTTTCCGGTTGATTTTCAGTCTAATCTGCCGGAGGTTTTCTTTTTCGTATTTGTTTAAATATTCCATGTTTGTCATCCGCCGCACCTCCGTGCTTATTCTATTCTTTAGGGTTCCCTATGTCAACCCCATCAGAATTCGATTTTTAACGTTCCTTTCGTCCCAATCGTTAGCGTCAATTCTATGATTTCGTTTTCTTTGCAGAACTGGATCTGTTTGTCCAGGTACTGTATTCCGCCATCCGGAAGCATTTTTCCGATTTCTTCATATGCTTCCTCTTTCGTGACCTGCTTTCCGTTCATGGTGTACCGCATTTTCCGTCCCTCCTCATCTGCTCCGGATGATCGTGATCTGGTATTCGCTGCCGTCCGGCAGCGTGATCACCAGTCCTTTGTCGTATGTCATGACCCCTTCTTCTTCGAAGGTGTTCACCCGCATGTTTTCCCAGTTGATCTCTTCCGGGTCGTAGTCTCCCGTGATCAGCGCCTTCAGTCCGTTCTGCATGGTTTCGTCTGTGAATTCGTTCATCGTCTTTCCCTCCTCAGATCTTCTTGATGTAGGTGTCAACCTCTTTCAGGTTTTCGAAGGCTTCCATTTCGTATCCCAGGCCGCATTCCTTGATTACCTTGTAGGCTCCCCAGCTGGTTTTCATCACTCCGAGTCTCTTGCTCTCCGCCTTCTTGCATGCTTCCTTGCTCAGGTCGCCCAGGCTGCTGATGTTTTTTGATTCTCCCTTTTCGTTCCTGGCCTTACCCGTTCTGTCAATGTACCGCATCTTCGTTCCCTCCGTTCGTTTCCGCTCCCTTATTGGGTACCCTTATTATATAACAATAGGGTACCCAAGTCAAGCAATTTTATAAAATTTCCCCCTTTTTATGCATTCCGGATCGCCCAGGAGATCGCGTGTCCGTTGTCCTCGAAGCGTTCCTCCGCCACCCAGCGCAGGCTGATGCTGTCATCGTAATCCGTTTCTTTGTCATCCGTGAATTCATAAACTGCCGCGACCCAGTTTTTCCCGTCCGGATGATACCAGCTCCCGGCCAGCAGGACCCTGTCCCCGTACCGCAGAACCGTTTCCCATCTGAAGGCGAGATCCTCTTCTGTGCTCCGCAGCGGGATCCGGTATTTCTTCGCCAGTTCGATCATTCTGCCCATGTTCTTTTCCCCCTCATTTCGCTTCCGTGATAATGAATTTCGTTTTTCCCTTTGTCCTTTGGTTTTTCTTGTCTTCCTTTTCGAAGCGTTCTTTTGCTTCCTGCACTGCTTCCAGGGTGGTGTATCCTCCGTAAAGCCCGCCTTCTGTGTTTCTAAGGTAGTACCGCACCCCGATCCGCTTTCCGTAGGCCTCTGCCTCTGCTCTGCTCATCATGGTTTTGTCCCTTCCTTTCCTCAGTTCTTCCTGAATGTCGGCAGCTTGAAGCTGTTTGCGATCGCCTTCCGTATGGTCAGATCGTTTCCCAGGTAATTCCCTCCGGCGATCCGCTTTTCGGTTCCGTTTTCGTCTGCCGCGTATGTTCCGCGCTTCATGAAATCGCTCCACACCGTGAAGGTCTTTCCGGCCACCTGCGTCGTTTTGATGTTGCTCTTCATGTCTTTTCCCTCCCCTTATTTGTTGTAGGTCAGCTTCATGATTTCGGTTTCTTCGACCGTTTCATCCTGTTCCTCGATCTGTACCAGCAATGCCCGCAGCTCTCTGATCGTCATGTCCTGATTCTCGACCGCCGTCAGCGCCTGCCGCAGCGTTCTGTATGTCAGTTCCTTCTTCATCTTCGTGTCCTCCTCTCAGTTTTTCGCGCTCATCCGTTTCAGGATCTCTGTCTTCGTCAGGTTGATGTCCTTCTGCCGCTCTCCGTAGCTGCACTGTTTTGCTTCTTCCAGTTCTAATGTCACCAGCTGCTTCAGCAGCTCTTCGTTCGTCGCGCCTTCCAGCCAGGTCTTTTTCTCTTCGATCGTCATCCTCGTTCCCTCCGTTCGTTTCCGTTCCCTTATTGGGTACCCTAATTATAAACGAATAAGGTACCCAAGTCAAGCAAATTTTCCATTTTTTTGAATAAATTTCTGAAAAATCTAAAAGAAAAAACCCGCCCCAAAGGGCGGGAAAGCTCCGCTTTTTTACCGCTGATTTTCCATCCGGTCCATCAGCTTTTTGATCTCCATCCTGGTCAGCTCGTCCGGCGCATCCTCCATCATCTGGCGCAGCTGTTCGCTCATGTCGCCGTTCCTGGAGTATCCGTTCCGGCTGTAGCGGCCATCGTTCCGGCTGTAACCGCCGCGGGTTCCGCCGTATCCGTTACCGGATCCGTTCCGGCTGTAGTCCTCCCGGCGCTCTCCGTTCCTGGAGTATCCGTAGGTGATTCCCGGATTATAGACCGGTCCGGTCGGCATATACCGTTCGCTGTATCCGCCGTCCCCGTCCTGTTCTTCCTTCAGCATGGCGCATGTCGTGACCAGAGCCATGATGCTTTTGCTGAGCTTGTAGATGGCATCCAGGTCCTGCAGGTTGATTTTACCGCCCGATTCGCGGATCCGTTCGTTCGCGTCCCCGATCTCGCGGCCCACGTTTTCTTTCATCTCATAGACGCTTTCCATGATATTTTCCATGGTTTTTCCTCCCTTCCGTCAGTTTCCGCCCGCGGTTGCTGCCGTCGGTGCGGTTCCGTTGATCGATTCCAGGTTATAGTTCGGCTGGCATGCCGGATTTCCGAGCATCCGGAAAACCGCGCCCGCCGCGCTTGTCACCACCCGTGTGGCGTATCTTGTCCGCGTCCGGATTCCGCAGGCCGTCACCGGAGCGCAGCACCTGGTTGTCAGCGGGTACTGCTCCGTTCCGGTTCCGATCTGGATCACGACCGGAGCCGTGATCGTCGTTTCCTCCGGGATGGTCTGCGCGACCACAATGCAGACTTTCTCGCCGTTCCGGTAGGAATTCTCCGGAAGGGTAATCACCAGGTTTCCGCCGGTTAACGCGACGGATTCCGAGATTGCCAGATGGTCGCAGATTCTGCAAACATTTTTGCAGGCCATGTTCGTTTCCTCCTGTTACTCAATGCGGGAGCGGGCAGGGAAGCCCGCCCCGCAGAATGATCGGCTTGCCTGAAAAGATCAGGCAGCGAGTCCGCAGCCGCAGCCGCAGCCGCCGTTACCATTGACCGTCACCGGGCAGGTAAAAATCGGCTGGTTGCCGTATACCGGCGTAGTGCCGACCGGGCACTGGGCGAGCCGGTTATATACGCCATCGATGATCCTGCCGTCCTGGGCGATCTGGCTGGCCTGTCCGCGAGCGTAGAGGATTTCCTGCCGCAGCTGGCTGATCTCGTCGTTCTTCGCGTCCATCTTGTCGCTGTACAGCTGATCCTTGATGCTCTGGAATCCCGCGTTCGTCGCCGCGATGATGTCCCGGATGCCGTCGCTCAGCGCGGCCCGATCCGCGCAGTTCTCCGCCAGCACGGTCGCCTTCAGATCGGCGCTTGCCAGCCGGTTATCGCAGCAGCACTGTGCAAGCTGAGCGCCCAGCTGATTGAAGCCCTGGGCCTGTGCGGTCTGCGCCGCGTATGCCTGCTGCATCTGGGCCATCTGCCGTCCGTTCGCCGCGATCTCCGCCGCGCTGAATCCATCCCGAACAGCTCCGGTGATGGCGTTGCCGGTCTGGCAGATGTTCTGATTTACGCCCGCAATGCCCAGCTGAACATCGCCGAATCCGCTTGTCAGGGCTGTCAGGATCTGCGTGATCTGGTTCGCCAGCTGCTGATCCCGGAATCCGCCGCTGATGTGTTCGCTGTTGTTCAGCCAGGGATACAGGTAATCAATGCCCGCGCCGGCGCCCATGCCGCCCATCATCATCGGCCACATCATGCCGCCCATGCCCAGACCGCCGAAGCCGCCCCACATGCCGTTGCCGCAGAGCAGCAGAACCAGGATCAAGCCCCAGATGTCGCCGCTGCCGTTTCCGAAAAGACCGCCGCCGTTGCCGTATCCGTAGCCCATGGGAGCCACCGGCAGAACCATACCGTTGCTCCCGTTGTCGTTTACGATTGCCATGTTTGTTTCCTCCGTGTATATATTTCATCCTCCGCCCCGTGCACTGAGCGGTTGATGTCTTCTCATCGTCCTCCGCCTATCCGCTGGATGATCGGCGCAATCATCTGCATCAAAGGACCTCCCACTTGTCCGCTCCGGATCAGGTGCATTACGGTCGCCTGGTTGTTTCCGATGCATTCTGACGGAACCTGAAACCCCGCCGCCCGGATCAGTTCTCCCGGATTGCTGTTAACCTGTTGCATGGCCTGCTGAACCGTGACCCCACTCCGGCCACCGCCCTGCTGCCCTTGCTGCTGTCCGCTGCCTCTCCGCAGCCCGTCCATGATGCTCATCGTCTTTTCGCACCTCCCGTTGTCCTGGTTGCCGGTCGCCGCGCAGGCTCCGGCGGTTCATAGGGGATCGGCTCCGGTTCCTCTTTCGGTTCCGGTTCCCAGGCAGGCGCCTCCGCGCTTCTCCGCGCCTCTTCCGCTGCCCGCAGCGCCTCCGCGATCCGCATTTCGAATTCTTCCCGCGTCACGTATTCCGGAGCCGGCGGCTTCGGTTCCGGTTTCCGTTTTTCGTATATGTCCAGCGTGTATTCGCCGTTTGCCAGCGTACTTTTAACACCGATGATCGTTTCATCCTTTGTGATCATCATCTGACTGGTCCCCGCGTCGACCGGCTGTCGCTCCATCGCCTGCAGATCCTCGACCTGCAGGATCTCCGCGTGAACCGTCGGCAGGCTCATTTGCGTTCCGCCGGGTTGCCCTGCCTGCTGCATCTGTCCCGGCTGCTGATAGTTCATTGCCGGCTGCATCGCCGGATAATATCCCGGCATCTGATATCCGCTCATCGTCGGCGCGAATGCTGCCGGGTAGGCTCCCTGATTCTGGATGATCGGATTTCGTCCTGGTATCATCGCCATGCGCTCATTCCTCCTCCGTCATGTTGGTCCAGAAATATTGCGGACATTCCGCGCTTGAGTCCCAGCTGTCAAAAATCATCCCGTCCTGGATCGTGCACACGTGATCCCCAAATCCCAGCACCCATGTTCCCTTTGGGTGATCCGTCGCGAAGTCCTCCGCCGTGTAGCAGTCCGGGCAGCTGTTCGGGATCCCGCCGCGCCTGAATCCATGCTCCCGCAGCACCGCTCCCCAGACCGGATTCCCGTTTTGCATGTCTTTCATCTTGAAGCCCTTTGCCGCCAGCAGCACGTAGGCTCCATCCCAATCCGTCCCCAGCGCCTTTGCGATTGCCCGCACCGCGCAGTCGTCTTTTCCGCGTCCGTCCGGATTTGGGTTAAACATGATCCATCGGCTCATCTGTTGCCCGTCGCCTCCTCCGTGATCCGCAGGAACCGCATCAGCTCCACGATCATTTTTTTCTGAAAAAGGTAGGTCACGATCTGCGTCGCCGTTTCCTCCGGCATCCCGCATCTCGTGAATCGCTGGATCCATCTGTCCATTGCCATTCCCTTTTCCTCCCGCTTTGATGCTTATATTGTCCCGCGGATCCGGCCCATCGTCATTCCGGTGCGCTTCCGGATGTCTTCCGGTTTCCTTCCGGATTTTTCCCAAAAATAAAAAAAACCGGGATCCGCAGCTCCCAGTAAATAAAAAAATCCCCAGGCTTTTCAGCCTGGGAAGTCCTGAAATAGAATTTTCGTCTGCTTGTAGTATGCGTCCGTGATGGTGCTGATGGGTATCCCGGTTTCCTCCGCGATCTCCCCGAAGGTCAGACCGTCCACCAGCTTCAGAAAAAGAATCTTCCGATCCCTCCGCGAGTGGATCCGCTCACGGATCAATTCCCGGATCTGGGAGTTCGTGTATTTCGGTCTGTTGATCGCCATGGCCTGCGCCCTCCGCCTGCAGCGCTTTCGTGTACTCCATCCACCGGCTGTTGTTCCAGCTGTACCCTGCGACGAAGATAGCCACCGCAACAATCAGCGTCACGCATACAATCAGCAATGCGCTTTTCATCTGCTTCGTGTTTTCCTGCATTTTGTCCAGTGCGTCCTTGCTGGTTTGCTGAAGTTTTTCCATCGCCATGTCCATCCGGGTCATGTCGCCCTCGTGAATGAAATACGGCACCGCCGCCTGTTTTTCATCGCTCTGCATGTTCTTTTCTACCATGGTCTGTAAACCTCCGTCCTCCGCTTTTTCTCATTCTATCAGCGGCCCCGTCCTCCCGTCAATCCGCGGGAGGCTTTTCTTCATCCGGTTGTCTGCCCTTCGTCGATTCTTCCGGTTCCTTCTCCTTCTGCCATTTGAACCAGCCGCCGTCTTCGACCAGAACGTACCGCACTCCGTCAATTGTCTTTTCCCGCTGCTTTTCGTCTCCGCCCTTTGCCCTGACGATCTCGAGCGCCTGCAGCAGGATCTTTGGAATCGGTACTCCCATCGCCGCCGCGTTTTCTACAATGCTGAATCCTTCGCTGGCGATGAACCACATGCAGGTGAACCCAGCCACCGCTTCAAACTGAACCCCGGCTCCCAGCGCGACCGCTTTGTCCAGCAGCGCCGCCAGCAAAACCACCAGCAAAATCAGCGCCTTCTTCAACAGGCCCTTAAATGCTGCTCCGCTGGAAACCCCGCCGTTCTTCGTCTTCGGGCTTTTGCCCATCAGTCCACAGATGATCCCGGTCACGTAGTCGATGGTCATCACCGCCAGCAGGATCCAAATGATCGGCTGCAGTCCGGCGAAAAATGCCGCGATTGCTCCGCCAATCCCGGCCAGAATTTCGGTGATCGTTTTCACTTTTGTTTCCATGGCTTTCGTTCCTCTTTTCATTTCATGTCGATTGTATACCCGAACCAAATTCCGAAGATCAGCGCGACCGGGATCCAAATCCAGCTTACCATCAGGCTGTCACCCCCAGCAGGCGGTTAATTTCCTCGATTTGTTCTTCGTGCCATTTTCTCTGGTTGATCAGCCAATTTTTCTCGACTGGTACCGTTCCTTCGCCCTCCTGGCCTGCGGGTGAAAGATATTGGTACATCATGTATCCAATCTCATTTTCTCCCGGATAATAAACCTTGTCCCATTCGCCCTCGGTTCCCAGGATCTCCACCGTTTCTCCGCTCTTGACTCTGCAGATCCAGTCCGCGCTCTTGCTCGGCTTTTTCCGCAGGAATACAGTTTCCCCGTTCGGCCCGCAGACAATAGCTTTCATTTTTTCACTTCCTTCCTTTGTTCCATAGTCGATCTTGTCCCAGATCCCGATCCGGTTCCATCCGCCGCTGATGGCGTTGCCCTTGAAGTTGCTGGTGCAGACGGCTTTTCGCTTCGAGCTGCTATGGATCGCTCCGTTTCCGAAGTTGTATTTTTCCGGATCCTGGACTCCTGCTTCCGCCGCAATCCGGCACATTTCCTCTCCGGTCATCCCGGTGTATATCCCAATGTGCGAGGCGTTGCCGATTCCGTCCTTCCGATACTTTTCCGGTTCTTTTCCATCGTTTTCCAAAATGAAAAGGAAGGCCCCCTTCGGGATCTCCCCATATTTCCGGATGCATTCCGCCGGTGTTCCGACCCATCCGTTCTTCCGGACCAATCTGTACCAGGTGTTGCTTCCCGCCAGATTTTTCCGGATCCCGATATCCTTCAGGCAGGCTTCCACGAATGCCTGACAGTCCATGGTGGAGTATGGGACGCCCAGATATTCCGGCGCCGCCCGGATCAGCTCTGCCGCTGCTGGTTTCATTTTCTGTCCTCCCATTCCTCAATCGTCGCGATGATCCACAGCACCCCGAAAAAGATTGCGTTAATCCCGATCAGGATCAAAGCTGCGTTCAGCACCCATCTCATTTCTGATCCCTCCTATTTATTCCCCGGCCACGTGGTCAACAGATCCGATGGACAGTTTGTACCGTCTCCCATTTTATTGCTCCTCATTCGGTTCCGGTTCTGGTTCCGGCATATGCTCAAAAGGTTTTGCATCAAGCACAAGACCCCGTTTATTCATCAGCACAAGCGTATCAGTATAGTTTACGCTGTCTACCGCCTGTCCGCAGAGTCGGTAAAAATTCTTCCATGCTTCGGTCTCTGTATCATATGCTGATACTGGCGTGGAAGTAGTTCCGTCCGGCTTATTGATAAGGTGTACCACAAAAAATTCTTTCATTTTGATATCCTCTCTTTCTTAAACGATTGTTTTCATCCCTTTGTTTTACTATTCGGAGCCGCACGGATCAGGTCTGTTGCTTTTGCACTCATGATTTTTCTCCTTCCTATTCTTGCCAAAATGCGAAGTAGTAGTCTTCACTAACCAACCTGAGTCAGGGCGGTATTTTTATGTTCTGATCAATCTAAGTAGGTTTGCAAACATAATTTTAAGCGCTCCCCCAATTTGATTTTCAAAAGCTCTTATAAATCAACGGTTTCAGCGCATAAAAATCAACGTTCCCCCAACATCCTTTACTTACTCAGCAGTCTCTTCAACCGTACTTTAAGCCTCATCAGCCAGTTGCGGAATACCATAAATCTCTCTCATACAAATGATGGACTTGGTCAGTTCTTTGGTGTAAAACAGGAGTGTCCTGCCGTTATTCAGCTGAGCCATCGAAGCATACGATACTCCCCGACAAGCAAGCATTATCCTATTGCTCCAATTCTGTCCGTCTTTGCTGAACATTGCGTATGTGTAATTCAAATTTGTATTGGCCTTCTGATCCCTCGCAACGAGCATCAATGTCCCGCTGATATCAAATACTTGCGGCCCTCCCGCAGCGTTGAAACCCAATTCTTGTTTTTCAGACCATGTCTCGCCAAAGTCATCTGAATAGGACAACGTAGCATTATCGCCTGTGCCAAAGTTGTTACCACCTCTAAAAAGCATATTAAACCGGATAATTCCGCTTGCATTGTTAAACGTTGTAAAGAACGTACATTCATTTGATGAGTCAGCATCCCATTTCTTCAAAACAATGCCTGTTGGTAGTCTTACGCCACCAGCAGGAAAGCGGAGCAACCCTCCACCCATTGTTGTACCGTCGTCTGTCCCATAAAATGGCAGATAAAAATATGATCCAAGCGGAACAAGACGATGGAATGCCTGATTAAGCGCGCTAAACATATCTTCTGTCGGTAATGTCCATTCTGACATGTTGGAAATTGGGAACGGGTCAAGAATGTTGTTATAAGCGGAATCGGCACGGTTAAGGTTTGGTGTAGACAAAATATGCATTGTCCCTTCGTGGTTTGCGTAATCGACAGAGCAGTCTTCGTAGATCAGGACATACATATCATTATCGGGATAATAAGAAAGAGTAACATCCCGCAAGTCTCGACCTTCTTCATGCACAAGGAATATAACAGGATCTGCCCATGTTTCTCCGGAATCATATGATACGGTATAGCAGAGATCCCCGCCAACATTCAGATACGGAGAAGTCGGGTCTGTAATAACGCCGTGGGTTGTCGCTCTTCTGAAAACATAATACAGTTCATTGTTTCTGCCAACGCACACAGAGCCAAACGCATAATGCGATACCATTCGGCTGTCCCAGATTTCTTCCTGTGTTTTGCCAAGCCAATTCCATCCGTATGAAATGTTCCTCTCCGGCCCAAAGAGGAAAGGATTGCTGTTAACGTTCAGCCCATGAAGACCTGATTCTGGTCTTGTGGATATTGTTTTATTAGTAATTTCCGCCATTGTGAAATTCATTTTCATTCCTCCTCCACCGAAATCAGATTGCCGAATTTGTCCCGATTGATAATTGTCTTTGACTTGAGTTCTTCGCCGACATAATGAGATACGGAAGTAACCGCACCATTCTTCACAGTCAATTTGTCAGAGGACGTGTCAATATTTTTCAACCTCTCCATGATGCTTACTGGGAGATCACCATCGTCATATTTGACGACATATTCACACGGAACATATCCACCATAAAATTCGTCAACAATTGCATCGATCTCTTCTACGGTCGGTTCATTTCCTTCACCATAAATTTCAGTAAGATCAATCATCATGATGTTTTTCAGCTGGATCTCATGACCAACGGCATTATTGCCACAAGAGCACTCCGCATTCAAGCTAGAATTAACCGCTGTAACCAAACCTGACGATCTTGTAAATTTCGTATTCTGATTAACTCTGCACGGACTGCTTCCATATGCAATTAAAGCACAAAAGTCGTATGGCGTATATGCTGTCAGAGAGCAATAAAACACATGACCAGTACGCGTATTATCGAGTTCCATGCGGATATAACTACTTGCGACGCTTGGTGTTATGCTTTGTATTCCATCTTCAATAGAATAACTCGTTGGAGAATTTCTTAAAAGCCAGCCATCTGCAATTCCATCCCCGTTTCTGTCATATTCAAAATTCCCATTAAAAAGGTGGTTGTGGAGGAAATATTCATTTTTAACAGGAGCGTTTTCAATATACTGTATTTTTAGCCTTGTAGTAATAAACTCTGCATTGCTCATATATGCCGGGTAATTGAAAAAGGACAATCTGCAATACGGGTAGTTTTTGATAGTTGCGTATCCGGTTTTATTTATTTCATATTCCTGATACTGCTTATTTGCATCATAGTACAAAATATAAACTATCCACGGTTTATCGGCGAACAGTTGCATCTTCCAAACGTTTTGCGGAAGGGAAATATAGTCAGAAGTCCTCACAAATCCAGATGCATTTTTATTAGTACCTGTAGTCCTGTCAATGTCTCCAGACTCAAACTGCGATTCTTTAAAGGTGATTTCCTTTACAAAGGCCGTTCTTTCGAGTTCAGCTCCAACCAGACCTGCAAGAACGGATTGAAGCGTGCTGTCTTTCGCTAATGCATTCGCCATATTACATATCCTCCCTCTGGCTAATATCGCCGTTTTCGTCTACATAAAGTCCCAACGTTTCATACATAAGATTTGCAAATGATCCTTCAACCGTATAATCATTCTCCGTTGCTTTCAAAACATTGTACTCGCTCCTTAAATTTTTGATTTCCTGAGCATGATTATTTAAATCGAGCCCAGCCGAAACCTCTGCAACATGGCTTGAATTCCACACTCCGGCTGAATGATTGGAAGTGAATCTATAAAGCTTGCCGGAATAGGTAACATATTGCCCTGCCACATAATTCGTTCCTGCGTAGAATGCCGGAGCAAGCAGAACGGTATCAGCCTTGCTGTTCCTTAAATCAATAATATCCGCTCGCCAGTTGGCATTGATGTTGTATAATTCATAGCCGACAAAATCTTCTTCGACATGAGCATTATTCCAGGCTCCCGCTGGATGGTCTGATGTAAACCTGTAAAGTTTGCCATCATGCGTTACATATTGCCCTGTTACATAATTTGTCTCTTGGAAAAATGCAGGAGCAATAACCATCAAATCAGTTTTTTGGTTTTTTAAATTAACAACTTCAGCTCTCCAGTTTGCATCAATATTGCTTAATTCAGAACCGATATATACTTCTGCAACATGACTGGTATTCCAAGCTCCCGCCGGGTGATCTGAAGTAAATTTATAACATTTTCCGTCATGCGTTACATACTGGCCTTTGTAGTAGTCCGTATCAGCATAAAAAGGAGGAGCAATAACGGTCAAATTTGTCTTGCCTGTTTTAAGATCGACAACTTCAGCTCTCCAGTTTGCATCAATATTGCTTAATTCAGAACCGATATATACTTCTGCAACATGACTGGTATTCCAAGCTCCCGCCGGGTGATCCACAGCAAACTTGTACAGTTTCCCATCATGGATGACATATTGCCCTGTGTAATACGCCACATCCGCATAAAATGGTGAGGCTATGATAGACAGGTTTGCTTTATCCGCTTTCAGATCGACAACTTCAGCCCGCCAGTTAGCATCGATATTGTTCAATTGAGAGCCAATATAAACCTCTGTGGCATGAAGGCTGTTCCATGCACCAGCGGAATGGTTCACATCAAATCTATAAAGTTTTCCGTAATAAATAACATACTGACCTTTTACATAATCGGTACCCTCATAAAAAGCCGGAGCGATAACAGTAAGGTCTGTTTTTTGCCCTGAAAGATTTAGAACCGCAGCCCGCCAATTGGCATTGATGTTGTATAATTCATAGCCGACAAAATCTTCCGTAACATGAGAACTATCCCATTCTCCGGCAGGATGATCGGCTGTAAACCGCCACAATTTTCCATTGTACGTGACATATTGGCCTATGACATAATTTGTCTCATTATAAAACGGAGAAGCGACCACTCTTAAATCGGCTTTGGAACTAAGCTCGCCGCCTACATTGACCGCCGTGGCATGGGAAGAATTCCACGCTCCCGCAACATGATCGGTGGTGAACCGATAAAGGCGGGCCGGATCTCCGTATGTAACATATTGTCCGGCGGTATAATTCGTGCTGGTGGAAAAAGCCGGAGCGAAGGTCTGCCACATGATTTCATACCCTGCCGGAATGCTTGCGACAGCCGTATTTATACTGCTGATCAGGGACTGGATAGATGGCAGGATTGTACCGGGATCAACCACGGTGCCCGTTGCGGACAAATAATTATTCGTAATGAATGCACCGATTGTGGTTGTTCTGTACGTTCCCGTGATCTTGATTACAATGGTAATAGCACCGGGTACTTCATAACAGTCTCCTGTCAGGTTGACTAAAGCGATGTTATTATTATCCCCATAGATTGCCCCAGTAAGCGGGACTGTTACACCATCAGCACGAATTACATTTGCAGAAACAATGTTACCCGCAATGGAATTTGGTTCGCCCTTGTAAAAGCAACGGACACCAATTTCGTTTGCGCCGTTGTCCTGAGAAAACAGATTGCCGGGAATATACCGAACATTTACAAGCTCAGATAAATCCTGATCAAAAATGTTCTGGGTATTGGATAGGTTTGTCATTCTTATGCCCCCTCAATCACTGCATTCTGTGTACGGTTCCCTGATTCAGGTCGATTCCGACCAGGTCCATTTTCTGAATATTCGATGCCATGTATTTTTCCTCCGCTTTATCCCAGGATCCGGATCGCCCGGTCCGCCGCTGCCTCGACGATGTCCGTCATCGTCTGCATCGCGATCTTGTCCTCTGTCACGCTCTGATCCGTCATCATGTAACCCGCCACGCTTTTCCGCGCCTGGTCCGCGATGTTGCTCAGTTTGATTCCCGTGATCCGTTTCCGGATCGCGTCCCATTCGATTTCGACGACCCGCAGGGCTGCGTCCAGCCCGACCCGCGGGTTGACCGCGTGGACGATGTCGTACATCGCCACCTGTTCCAGCCGCCTGACCTCCCGGTATTCCTCCGTGTAGCCCAGCATCAGGAAGTCCACCGTCACCTCGACCTTTTCCTGGTCGACATGTTCGTTGTCGTATTTTTCCTGAGCCTTTGCTTCCATCTCCGCCCGCAGCGTGCTTTCCGTCCAGGGTGTGTCCGTGCCGCTGCCGTCGTCCTTTCCGACCTGTCCGTTGACGCTCAGCTGCTGCATCCGGATCCGCGGGTATGCGCTGATCAGCGGGCTGTCCACGTAGAGGTTCGTCAGATAAAAATCGTTCCCGTTTTCGTCCTTTGCGACCGGAATGATCCGCGTGACGACGTCCTTCGCGTCCCGGTCCCAGTGGATCCCCTTGGCGTTGACGCCGTACCGGATGTAAAATCCCCGGTCTGTGTTCTGCTTCTTCAGGACGTATATGTCCCAGTTGTTCCGCTTCAGCGCCGCGTCGAATTTCGCCACGATGCCGCTGGAAGGATCCAGCAGCGCCCAGATCAGGCTTTTCCCTTTGATGGTCTGCGTGTAGGTTCCGGAGTCTGTGTCCGTCAGGTTGGTGGATATTGTCCCGTCTTCGTAGGGTTCGTAGAGCCCTTCCTGCATCATCCAGATCGCCGTCGCCGGTGTGGCCTTTGCGATCTCCGCCTTTTGAATCAGCAGCCCGTTCGCGTCGTAGCTCACATGCTCCGCTTCCAGGCTGATCTCATGCTCCGTCTGATCTGTGATCCGCTTGATCCGGAACAGCTGCTCCGTGATCCGCACCGGCTGAATTTCGTCCTGCTCCCGGTGTTCTTCGCCTGTCAGGTCGCTCTGCTTGATCCATCCTTCGACCCCGCCCAGCGTGCACATTTTCCACCAGGTATCCGAATAGCTCCCGGAAACCCAGATCAGCTTCGTCCCGGCTGGCAGGCTGGCCACGACAGTTCCGCCTCCAGTTTTTCCCGGTATTTCTTTCCACCAAGGGCTGTCATCAGGCGGAATAAACCGTTGACCGCTGCTATCATCGAAATATATACATTGCCAGTTTTTTCTGCTGAATGTTGCCTTGCTGCCGACGACGTAGATGTTGCTGCCGTTCCATTCGTCATAGCTAACGGATCTCGGCTCGCTCGGATCATCCCGCAGCGCCGTTTCGCCTGCCGTGTAATAAATCCACATGTCCCGCCCCGCGTAGGCGTTTTCGATTTCTTCCTCCGGCACCGGCGCTTTGATGATGTTCCCGTTGACGAGCAGCTTGTATTTCCCTTCCCGGTCCACCGGATGCGTCATTTTCAGCGTATATCCTCCGCCGCCGATCTGCCGTGTCACGCAGCTGCTTGGATTCAGCACCGCCGCGCCGAAGGTGTTGTAATCGTTTTGCTGTGTCCAGTCATAAACGCAGATCACAAATATCTCTCCCGTTTTTGAATTTCTACGCTGCTCCATCCGCTGCCGCCGACGACGTTGGCTCCCGGCATCAGGATGGGGAAGTCTCCGCTGCTGTGAATCGTCCAGTTGGTGACCCCGAATTCATCCGTGACCATCTGCGTGTCGCTGTCGATGATCAGCGCCTCTCCGGAGGTTGTCCCGCCGATGTGGATCCGCTCCATGCTGGTGCTGCTGCCCCAGGCCCGCGCCACCTGCAGCGTGACCTCCGCCGCGTTCGGCACGATTTTCCACCTCGGCTTTGCCGGGACGCTTCCCAGGTTGACCGCCATCCCGGTTCCCGTCAGCGTCTGTTTCGGTTCCCCGATCAGTTCCTTCAGCGGCTGGCAGTAAAATTGTACCTGCCCGACCCAGGTATCCAGATTTCTGCTCGCTTTCTGCAGGCTGATTGCGCCGATGATCCGCGCCTGCTGCCGCCGGTCCGGTTCTCCGCTGAATGTGACGTATCCGGATCCCCGCAGCCATTCGTATACTCTCCGCACGTTCATCGCGCCCTTGACGTGAATCGTCACGGTCTGAATATAACTATTGTAGATCGGCTCCTGCTCTATTCCTTCTGTTGTTGTCAGGTCGCCGCTCCGTCCCGGAATCTCATGATGCACCACCCGTTCTTCCGGGCGAACGATCGGCGCCGCGCTGCTGAGATAAATCCCCATGCTCCTGCAGTCCACGCCATTCCAGATGAAAAAGCTTTGCGCCATTTGTTTTCCCTCGCATGTGTTAATTTCCGGTCCCACTCATTGTCGCCCGGTTTGCCTCCGCGATTTTCGCTGCCAGTCCTTCCGCGTCCGTTCCGTTGTTGATGTTTACGTTCTCGAAATACATGTTGCTTGAGTAGCTCCGGCTGCTGACCTCCCGCGCCGGCACCACGCGTTCCCCCTTGTGGAGTATCGCCGCGTATCCGTCCCACGGCACATAGGGAATCCCGTTCGCGTGTTCCTTCCAGAGCCTGCTGAATCCTCCGTATCCGATGTCTGTCAGCAGGTTCGCGGATCCTCCGCCGGTGCTTCCGCCATATCCCGCGCCGCTGAAAACCGGCTGCACCGCGACCGGCACCACACCGATCTGTTCCGCGACGTCCGCTGCTGCGTTTTTCGGCACTTCCGGTTCTGTTGGAATCTCGACCGGATTTTTCGGATTGTCTCCTGTGCCGAAGAAGTCCGCCAGTTCGTCGAGCGCCTCCTGGAAAACGCTGCTTTTTTCGGTTGCGCTGTTTTTCTCGGACCAGGAATTGACAAAAATTTCCGCCAGCAGGCCCTCCCAATCGGACGCGAAGTTTTCCGCGTTTTCCATTATCTCCGCTTTCTTTTCATCAAAGGCCGTCTGGACCGCACCGAAAAAGTCCCCTGTGTTTCGCGTTTCCTGACCGACCCTTGTGTTGTTTGTTATGTAGTCCCACATGGAGGCTCCATTCATCGCTCCGCCGATCCAGTCGTTTATCCCGGTCAGTTTGCTTCCTGCCCATTCCCACGCTTTGCTAAGAAGACCGCCGCCGGTTGCCGCCGCCGCCGCTGCCGCTTCCGCTCCTCCTCCTCCGCCGCCAAGTGCGCCTCTGGCGCCGTTGATCAGCTGCAGGAACGTCAGCACGCCCTCGCTGACTTTAAGCAGTCCAAACGCCCCGGCGATCACCTTGATTCCCGTCACGACGCCATCCTTGTTTTCCTTGATCCAACGGAAGCCGCCGACAATTTTGTCGAATACTTTCTGAAAGTTTTGAACAACACTATCCGGATCGATGTGTTCAAGATCTTCAAACAATCCGCTGATGCTCTCGCTCATTTCGTTGAGTGCCTCTTTCCCTTCCGGCGTGTCCAGGTATTCAAGCACATTTCCCAGCAGCCCGCTCAGCGCGTCCGCTGCTCCCGTCAGGGACGGCGCCAGGGCTGCCCATCCCTTGTTGGTCAGCGTTTCGATATTGCCCTGCAGCTCGGCCACTTTGTCATTCAGCGCCGCCAGGTCGCTGACTTCCTGCTCCGTGTTGACTTTGACACTGTCCAGGGCTTTCTCATAGGCTTCCCGGCTGCTATATTTATCGAACAGCGGCACCAGCTCTTTCCAGCCTCTGCCGAAAATCGCTTGTGATGCCGCCTCTTTGTCGTATGCGTCGCCCATGTGCATCAGAGCATCGCCGATCTCCCAGAACAGATCCGCCGGATCCTTCCGCTGCACGATGTCCATGGACTCTCCGGTCACCGTTGCGATGGCAACGCCAAGCTCCCGGAAATACTGCAGCGTTTCTTTGCTTCCGCTGCCGATGTTTTTGTTCAGCTTCGTCTGGCTTCGAAGCATGGCGTCGACCGACGTGTCCATGCCGTTCGTGACCAGCTTTTGCATCCGCAGGAAGGTGTCCAGGTCGATCCCGTACATTAGTGCCATGGTTTCGGAATCGTCCGCCCATTTTGCGGAGTTCATGACATTGTCCCAGATGGCTTCCCCCAGCTCCCCGGCCTTCTGGATCCCGCGCTCCATGGTGTCCGTGATCCGGCCCAGGCCGCTGATCACCGTTTCCAGGCTCACCGTCCGGTTCAGTCCGCCCAGGCTGCTGGCCAGCCTGTCCGTCTTTCCCGCGGCGTTCGTGCTTTCCGCGCCGATGTTCTGGATGTCCATCTGGGTGTCAAGCACCGCGGCCTGCGCGTCCAGCAGGCTTTTTTCCATTTTCTGGTAGGCCGCGCTTGCCTTGTCGACTCCGCTGTCCGCCATGGATTTCAGCGCAGCTTCCGCGCTTTTGACCGCGCTTTGCTGTTCCTGCAGCTTCCCCTGCAGGGCGGTTGTCTTGCTCTGCAGATAGGTTTCCGCGTCGCCTGTCGCCTTCAGCTGCTTCTCCGCCAGCTTTAATGCGCTGTCGTAGGTCTTGACGGTGCTTTGCGCTTCGCTGATCTGCTGCTTGAATTGGCTGATCCCGCTGACGCCCATCTGGACGCTTACATCGGCCATCCGTGTCACTCCCTTTTGATTCCGTGCTGTTCATCGTCGTATTGTCTGCGCCAGATGTATTGATCGATGATCATTCCCGGCGTCATGTTGTGCATTTCGCTAAAGGTTAGCCCGGCGACCAGTCCCCAGTGAATTACCCGCCGGTATGTGAATTCACGGGATCTTTTTTTGCCTCGATTTCCTCCAGCACCAGATCCCGCTCTTTGTTTTCGTTTTCTTCCCGCACTGCCTCGCTTTCGCCCGCTTTCGTCATGCAGGCAATTGCGGCCAGCTGATAGGTCATCAGCTCATGCGGTTCCATTTTCTCCCGCAGCCATTCGTCCGTCAGATCCGGATCCTGCCCCGCGGCTTTCAGTCCGCCGTTGCCCATGATCCGGATCACTCCCACCAGGTTCCGGAGACGGTTTTTGCCCTTGAGGATCAGCTCTTTTACCTCCGCCAGGTTACCGATTGTTTCTTCTATTTCGATAAATTCATCCATCCGGAACCGCAGGGGGATTTCCCGGCCCCCGATTGTAATTCTGATATTTTCCATGCTCCCACTCCTTCTCGGTTGAATCCCAAAACCCGAAAAAGACCACCCGTTTTCGGGTGGTCCTTTTCCTGTTATGTCGGCACCGTCGTGCCAAATTTGGCATAGATCCAGGACAGCGCCTCGGCTTCGGTCGCGAATTCCATATATTTGAAATATTTCGCTTTCCCGCTGTTGTCGAGGAAGACGCCTTTGCCGGTCGCGTTGATCGTCTGATGGTTCCAGGTGATCTGCCGCTGTTTCGTGCTCGCGTTCTCTCCGCCGCTCTGGCACTGGAGGCAGTGATAGAAAAACGCCTCGTATTTCCGGACGCCTCTGAACAGCTTGACCCGAATGTACCCCAGACCGCCCTCCGGCGGTGCTTCATCCGTCACGTCGTATTCCGTCACGCTGCTGCCGGTTCCGGTGACCGGTTGCCAGCCCATGACCTTGGCCCGGCCCTCCGGCGTGATGTCGTTTGTCTCCATCGCGATGCTGTATCCGTTGATCCCGGTATCGTTGTCGACTTCGACGTCATCGCCGTAATCCGGATTGTCGCTCGTGCTGAACGTCAGGTTGGCGCTCACCGCCGGCCCGATAACCATCGGCGTACCGTAGGTGATCGCGCTGCCGTCCGTCCGGCTCGTAATCGGTGCAAAAATCGGTTTGCGCATTCCGATGTATGCCATGTTTGTTTCCTCCCGTGTTTATTTTCCTGTGATCTCCTCGATCATCTGATCCGCTTTCGCGATCATGGCGGCTTTCGCTGCGCTGCTGACGCTTCGTGCCGCTTTCCGGAACACCGGCTGTTTCGTCATGAAGCTTGTTCCACTGTTGATGCTCCTGGCAATCTCGACAACAGCTGTTTTCCGGTTTCCCAGCTGTGTATATCCCGCATCTCCGGTGAGTCCGATGATCGTGTCGACCTCGCTGCCGTTCTTCCGGAATTTCGCGATGCCGATTTTCCCTCGCAGCGCCGCTTTCTCCTCCGGACTTGGCAGTCTGTGATTTTTCTTGTAGATGAATGGTTCCGTCTGTATGCTGTTCACCGCGCTGTTTAAAGCGTCGGCGACAATTCCCGCTCCGTCGAAAAGCGCTCCGGACGCGACCTTCTCCGCCTGGTCCGCAAGCTGTCCCAGCATTTCGCTCAGCTCCGTCAGGCCCTCGGTTTTCATGCTCCATGCCATCCGGATCACCTCGCTTCGATCTGGAATACGAATTCACGGTGAACCAGTCCGGTTTCCCGTTCATATTGCTCGCTGTTCAGGTACCAGGCGCTTTCGCAGATGCTTTCCAGCACGCTCTCGACCGCCGCGGCGATCATCATGGCTTTTCCTTTTGTGTACAGATCGACGCTTCCTTCCCAGGCTCGGTCCTGTTTCCGGTCGTCGCCGTCATCGTCTTCCGCCTCGAAGTCCAGCTGCACGGTCCCGTGATTTCCGTTCGGTCGCGTTTTCCATTCGTATTCCGTGAATTCCACGCCCTCGATGGCTTTCAGCTCCCGCACCAGCTCGTCGTAGATCATCCGCTGTCACCTCCGCCGCTTTCCGTGTCCTCCGCCGGCGCCGCGTTCCCGCGGGTCCTCTCCAGCGTCAGCTCCGCCCCGAAGGTTTTCTCGTCCGAGTAGTCCCGCAGGATCTCGTATCGTTCCCCTTTGTATTCGCAGACGGTTTCTCCCCGGTATTCGAATACCTGCGGAAGCTTCAGCCGGATCGTCGGCGCGTGTCCGCTCGCCCGCGCCTGGTAGACTTCGGAGCAGGCCAGGCTTTTCTCCTCGCAGTAGGTTTTCCTGCGTTCTTCGGTCACCTCATCCAGCACACCCCGGGCTTCCGGCTTCTCGGTAATCAGGTAAACAATGCCCACTCGCTTCACGATCCCGCCTCCCCGGTCAGAAAGTCCGTGTATCCGGACGCGTTTGCCAGCTGCCTCCGCTGCAGGTCGTAGCTCGCTTCCAGCTTCATCCGTTCTTCCGGACTCGCGTAGTTTCCCCGCGCTCCGACGTAGGTGATCAGCGCCGTCTGGATCATTTCGTCCGTGATGGTGCTTTTGTCATTGACGGCGATGTTTCCGCTCGCGTCCTCCGTAATCTGGATGTCAATTTCACCACCCACGATCACCCCGGCGATCTGCATATCGAGCATTCCGGCCTTGAGCAGTCTCCGGATGTCCGGCGCGTATTCCAGGTCCGTAACCCGCATTGCCAGCATGGCTTCCTTCAGCATGGTCTTTCCTCATTTCTGTAACATTGCGTTCCGTCTTGTTCCTCTTAAAAACCCCAAAGAAGAGGGGCCGAAGGAGGTCTGGATGGCGATCGGAAAGCCCTCCAGGAATGCAAACAAAACCCGGAGAGGGGAGTGGATCCTCTCCGGGCGGCGGCGGTATATCACAAACGTCTGTTAAGACGCAGTGACCGTGATTGCGTAGGTCGTAGCGACCTCGCCTTCGTAGCCGTTCTCAACCTTAACGGTCAGGGCGTTCTCGCCTTCCGTCCAGGTGATCTCGTATTTGCCGTCATCTCCGGCGCTGATGGCGGTGTCGCCCAGCTTCACGGTGATGGTGGCGTTCGGATCCTTGGCGGTGACGGACAGTTTGTCCTTCGCGTTGGTGGTCGCGGCTTCGTAGCTTGTGGTATCGCTGTCAAACGCCGGATCCAGTTCCAGCTCACCCAGCGTCATGGCGCTCAGGCTGCTCGGATAAAGGTCTTCCAGGATTTCAGCGATGATGTTTGCCTTTGTGGTCTGATGCAAGGTCAGCCCATATTCGGCGGCGATTTCCTTGAGTTGGGCCAACGTCAAGGCGGTGAGTTCAGCCTCGGACAGGATGTCGTCGTCCGGGTTGTTGTCAGCCGCGCCGCCGATTACTGAAAAGTTACTTTCACGAAGCTCTTCGGGTTCTCCAGACCGGCATCAAACAGGGAATAACCCGCGATGATGTCTTCAAAGGTCTTGGGATCCATCGCCCGGTTGATGAACAGGGCTTCGAAGTCGTTCGCCAGCAGCTTTGCGGGAATGCCCGCGTACATGACCTTGTTTGCCAGATTGTCATCCAGTTTCACGGTCATGCCGTAGATCACGCCCTGGGTGACCGGGTCGGCCTGCGGGCTGGGGATGAACGCCTTGTTTCCGGCTCCGTCGTTGATGCCCGCGATGATGTTCCAGATGGTGTAGTTGTTCGCGTACACGACCTTGCGGCCCTGTCCCTTGATCTTCGCCAGGTATGCGCGGATGTTCGCGTCGGTGGCTTCCACTCCGGTTCCGATGTTGCCGCTGTCGATGCCGTAGGTGGCATCGTTCAGCTGCGCCAGGATCCGGGCTTCCTTCGCCACGCCGATGCGTTCCGCGATGTGCTTGACGATCCAGTCCTCAAACGCTCCGATGCTCTGCCACTTCATCTTCCGGGTGATCACCAGGTGCTTCTTGATTTCCACGCCGGAGAGCGGCAGGTAATCGAAGGTGTCCTGCTCGTCCGCGTTGGCCACGCCTTCATTGGTCGCGGCGGCATCGCCCGCGTCGATGCTCTTGTGGCGCGGAATCTGGAAGCCGCTGGTCATGGCGCTCTTCTCCGCGTCGTTGTACATCGGGTAGTCGCTCTCGACCAGCTCGACGATCCGGTTCATGATCTGGGTCGGAACGACCGCGGGCGTGTTCGCAGTGGTGAAGGTGAATGCGCGGTTCTCCGCTTCCGTCAGCTCACCGAACAGCGGCACACCGTCCCGCACGGCCAGGCGCTTCAGCCAGGCTCTCCGGTATTCCGGGCTGTCCGCGTTCAGTTCCCGCTGCTCCTGCTGCTGCGGCACGGTGCCCAGCAGATTGGTGCCCACGGTGCCGCTGGCCACGGCATCCCGGCGCAGCGCGTCCCGTGCGGCCTGCGCCCGGCGCTCCGCCAGCTCCTCATCAATGGCGGTACGTTCCTCCGCCAGCTGCTCCAGCTCCTCGGTGCTGCGGTTCTCCGGGTTTTCGCCGATGCCCTGCAGTTCCTTCTGGCGGGCCTGCAGCTCCGCCACGGTCATTTTCTTGAGTTTTTCCTTCATGGTTTTCGTTCCTCCTCATTTTTTCAGGGTTGCGAGCGCCGTCTGTCGGCGCTCATCGTTCTTCTGACGTTCCCGTTCTTCCTTCAGGGCGTTCCTTGCGCTCTCCAGCGAGGATCGTGCGCTCTCCAGCGCCGATTCTTCGTCCCGTCCCGTCATGATTCGGGTGCCGTCATATGCGGGGAAGGTGACCGCGCTCACTTCAACGATCCGGCTGAAATGCTGAATGTAGCGCTTCGGATAATCCGAATCCAGGCCCTCCCACCGTTCCTTATCCGCGAAGAAGGCGAAGGACATCCCTGTGATGTCCCCGCGCCCACACGCGGAATAAAGCGCTTTTGCTGTCGCGTTGTTCTCCGTGTCCACGTCGGCCCGCATGTCCATGCCGTCCGCCGCGGGTGTCAGCTGCATGGTGCTGTTTGCGTTGTTGTTCCGGCTCCTGGCCAGCGGAATCATCCGCATGTCGTGTCCGACCAGCAGCGGAACGTCCCGCAGATCCGTCGCCGCGTCCACGGCCCCCGGCTCGATCACTTCCTGGAACATCCCGCCGATGTCCGTCGCCTGGTTGTAGACGATCGGCTTTCCGGTGATGTAGCTCCCACGCTGTTCATCCCGTTCCGCCCGGACCTCGAAGGTGTAGAATCGCACCTCCCGCTGTCCGGCTTTGGGCTTTTTGTCATTCGCTGGCATTCTGTTTTTCCTCCGTCTGTTTCTGATCCGGTCTTCCTTCATCGACCATGTAATATTCGCCCCGGATCGGCGCATGCTGTCCCGCGCCGTCTGGCAGGGGAGCGTAATTGAAAAGATCCCGGATTTCATCAATCAGCAGCGCTCCGCGGTCGCCCAGCTGCTGCGACATGGAGACCTTGTCGGCCACGCTCATATACTGCAGGCGATTCGCCGTCAGCAGCGCCCGGTTCCCGGTCGCCTGCTCCCGATCGGTGTAGATCATGCTGCTCAGTCCGTCGCTCATCTTGATGGCGAACGGCTCTATTTCACCATCATAGAAGGTGCTCAGTTCCTCCGGCTTTGCCGTGTTCATGATCACCGGTTCGCTGACTCCGAAGTACCGGAAGACGTTTTTTTCGATCAGCTCCTGCTGATCCTTGTCGACCAGGTTCTTCGCCGCTTCCAGCTGCTTCACGTTCGTCACGTTGTTGTTGAAAAGCAGCAGCCCTCCGCCGCCTTCCTGAAAGTTCAGCTTGTCGAACCGTTTTCGTTCCTTTGCCAGATCCTCATCGAACATGTAGTTCGTCATCTGGGCCATGAATCGATAGGTCGCCGCGTTCTTCACGCCCTCCATGATTGCCTGGTCAAAGGTCGTGATCATTTCCATGGTCGTTCCCAGCGGCGTGTTTCCCTCTCCGAAAAAGTCATTTTTCAGCTGGTGCTTCCGGATGATGCAGCACCGGTCCAGCTCCATGGCCTGCCGTTTTCCTCCGGCCAGCTGAAAGACCAGGTACACCGTTCCGCCTCGCTCCCGGATTTCGCATCCGCTGGGATACACCGGCCAGAAACCTTTCTGCTGTCCGTATTCGTCCAGCACTGGAACAATGATCAGGTTCGTCTCGACCTCGTAGATGGCGTTGCACCGCTCGAGGAAGTCCGGCCAGGTGGAGAATGGGTTCGGTCGGATTTTCACCGCGTTGTATAGCTCCCGCTTTGCCGCGCCGCGCATGTCAAACCGCAGCTTCATAACGTGCCGGCCTTTTGCGTAGATGGCTTCCCGCACCAGGGCGCTCTCGTACAGCTGCCCGCCCCAGCTCGTGAACACCGGCGCGTAGGCCGTGAACGTCTCCATCGTCGTCAGCGGCTGTCCGTTCGTCTGCTGCGGTTTCCGCTTCCCGAAGATCTTCTCAATCAGTCCCATCGGTTTATCCTCTTTCGTTGCGGAGCAGGTGCTCCATTTCGCTGTAATAGTTCCGGCGCATGGTCATCCCGTCCAGCAGCGCCGCCATCCCGTCGATGTGCGCCGTGCTGCTGACCTTGATCAGTCTCCGCCTGTTCGTTTCGTCAAATTTCAGGGCGCTGTCCATCATGTGGATTTTCATCAGGTTGTTATCCTCCGCGCTCTTCAGACGCCCGTCTTTGATCATGCCCTCCGTGTCGATGATCACGCCCGTCAGGTTGCTTCCCTGGCTGACGCTCTCCAGCTGGAATCCCATCCCCTGCAGGTCCTGGATCAGGAAGGCCGCGCTGTATCGGTCGTACCCGTTTTTCTGCGGCAGGATTTCCTTTTCCCGCACCAGGGACATGAAAAAGGTTTCCACGTCGTGATAATCCACCACGTTTTCTCCGCTCAGTATCAGATATCCCTGCTCGACGTATTTCTGGTAAGGGATCCCGTCCCTCGCTGTCGCTTCCTCGACTTTCTCCCGCGGCATGTAAAACCGTGCGAAGAACCAGACGGTTTCTCCCTTTTGGATCAGGACCACCACCGCCGTCAGGTCCGTTGTCATGGAAAGGTCGATCCCGGCCAGCGCGTAGGTGTGCCGGAAGTCTTCAAATGTTTTTCCGGTTTCGCTGAAGCATTTGTTCACATCCTCCGCCCGCAGCCAGGCCGCGCTGCTGTTCTGCTTCAGGCAGGCGACCTTTGTCTTGAATTCCGTTGCCTGGCTTATGCTCTGTTCCGTCGCGGCGATGTCCTCCAGGACGTTGTCCACCGTCAGGCTCACGCCCATGTTCGGGTTGCTTTTCCGCAGCTCGTTGATGTCGTTCCATTTTTCCGGTTCGTCGATCATATACAAAAACGGAGCGAGCCTTGTCTCCCGGCTCGTTCCGTTGATCACCGCTGTCGCTCTCCGGATCATTTCGTCGTAGATGCCGTCTTTGACGTATCCCGGCGTTGTGATGCTTATCAGCATCGGCTGCTTCCGTGCGCCCAGCGCGCTTTTCATGACCTGGTATTGCCGCAGGCCCTGCTCTCCTTGCCAGGCCCCAAGCTCATCGCAGACCACCCCGTTCGGGTTCAGGCCGTCGCTTTTCTTTTCGGAGAAGGCGATCGGCATCGCGCTGCTGTTCGTCTCCGCGACGTAGATGTCCGTCCGCCGCTTCTGTGTGATCTCCTCCAGCTCCGGTTCTTTCCGGATCATCTGATAAAACGCTTCGTAGCAGAGCCGCGCCTGGTCCATCTTGGTCGCGACCGTGTAAAGGCGTTTGCCGTAGTCCGGATCAAGGTATAGAATCAGCGCCATGATGCACGCCGCCAGCAGCGTCTTACCGTTCTTCCGGCCCATCACGATCAGCACTTCCCGGAAAACCCGCACCCCTTCTGCGTCCACGATTCCGAAGATCACGCTGATCATGGCCTTTTGCCAAAGCTCCAGCTTAATCAGCCCCGGCGCCAGCGCCCCTTCGTGATGCCTGCAGAACGTCTGGATGAACCGGATGCACATGTTCGCTTTCTTCTGTGAAAAGAAGAACCGCTTTTCCTGCAGTCCGGTTACGATGTACCGGTACCAGTCCCGGATCCATGCTCCCACCGTCACGCTTCCGTCGGTGATCGCCTGGTAATATTCCAGAATATAATTCTTCGGTTCAGGCGCTGCTGCGCCCGACCCTCCGCCCGTTTTCGCGTTATTCGTTTTTTTACTCATCGCTCATCATATCCATCATCTTGAGCAGCCGGCTTTCCTTCACCTGTTCCTCGCTCAGCTTGTCGATGATCTGGATCAGCGTCGCGACCGTGCTGTTCGCTGCTGTGCTGGTTTTGTTGTATTCCGCGATTGCCGGGTTCGTGCAGAGGTTCTCCCGGCCTTTGACGTATGTCTTTGTGATCGTCGTCCCGGTGTTTTGAATCTCCCGTTCCAGGTCCGTCAGGATCTTCATCTGCACCTGGTACCTCTTGAAAGTTGTCACGAAAAAGAAATTGCTGCTGACTCCCTTCTCCGTCGCCCTCCGCAGGATTTCCTCCGCCTGTTCCTGCAGGCTCATGTTTTTCACGATCCGCTTTCGCGCCATCGTCCACTCACTCCCTCATGTCCCGGCTTCTCCGCTTCCGGTTCCTCGCTCTCCGGTTCCGGCCCGTCCGCTGCAGGTTCTGGTAACCTGTTCGTGTACTTCTCTTATGCCGCATGTCTCCGCCGTCCTTTCCGGATCTTCATCCGTCCGCTGCCCGGTTACGCTGCCGCCTTATACCCCCCCAGGTTTGTGTAACCGTTGATTTTCAAGGCTTTCAGCCCGGTCATCTTCTCCCATCGGTCGATGATGACGTCCGCGTAGTGCGGATCGAATTCCATCATGCGGCACTTCCGGTTCATCTGCTCGCAGGCGATCAGCGTTGTTCCGCTGCCTCCGAAAAGGTCAAGCACCGTTTCGCCCTCCCGGCTGCTGTTCCGGATCTGCCGGGCGATCAGCTTCAGCGGCTTCATCGTCGGATGCAGCTCGCTGACGTTCGGCTTGCTCTCCCGGATCACGTCCGTCGCGGTTTCCTCCGCGTAGATCTCCCGGAGCAGCTGCGCCATTTCGTCTTTTTTCATGTGAGCCAGATCCGGCATCAGATCCTCGATCACTGTGCTTTGTTTCCGGTTGTCGATGAAGTAGTGTCCGGCGCCGTCCTTCCATCCGTACAAGCATGGCTCATGCTGCCATTGGTAGTCCTGCCGTCCCAGGGTGAAATGCCCCTTGACCCAGATCAGAAACTGCCGGACCTGCAGGCCGGCCAGCCGCATTCCCTCCAGGAATTGCTCCGTTGTTTTTGTCGCGTACCAGACGTAAAACGCGCCGCCCTCCCGCAGCGCGTCTTTCCCGTTAGTCATGGCCTTGCCCAGGAATTCCACGAATTCCTTCTCGCCCAGGTTGTCGTTCAGCAGGAATGCTCCGTCGTTCTGATGTTTCCTGCGTTTTGCCAGCTCATCAGTGCTTTGCGCGGATCCGCTTTCGTCTCCGCCCAGCCCGACGTTGTACGGCGGATCCGTCACCATCAGATCGGCGCGTTCTCCGTCCATCAGCGCCGCGACCATCTCCGGATCCGTGCTGTCTCCGCACATCAGCCGATGCTCGCCCAGCTGGAAGATATCGCCGACCCGGCTCCGCGGTTCTTCCGCCGCGTCCGCCTCCGTCTCTGTCCATCCGTCGTCCTGGATCGCGCCCATGGAATCATCAAACCGCAGATCCGGATCAAACCCCGTCAGGCTGATGTCAAAGTCCGCATCCGAAAGCGCCGCCAGCTCCTGCTGGACTCGTTCCATGTTCCATTCGCCCAGCTCCGTCAGCCGGTTGTCCGCGAGGATATAGGCTTTCCGCTGCGCATCCGTCAGCCCTTCAACAAAAACGCAGGGCACCGTTGTCATGCCGATTTCCTTTGCGGCCATGATCCGTCCGTGTCCTGCGATGACGTTTTTTTCCTGATCGATCAGGCAAGGGGAGAGGAATCCCAGCTCCCGGATGCTCCGTCCGATTTTCTCGACCTGTTCCTTGCTGTGCTGCTTCGCGTTTCGCTCATACGGTTTGAGCGCCGCGATTTCCACCTCCCGCAGCTCCACCGCTTTTCCCATGCTCCACTCCTCCGTTTCGTTTCCGGCCCTCCGTTCCTGATCCTCCGCCGTTCTCCGGGTTCCTCCGCCAAGGTTCCCGCTTTTCTCTCCGTGTCGGCTGATGTCAGCCGTTGTCAGCAAAAATCCGTTTAACTTTCCTCAATTTTCCGGTAACTTTCCGGCCATTTTCCGGTCTGAAAATTTTCCCAGGACCCTCCGCCAAAATCCAAAAACCACGCGCACACGCACGAGCGGTTTTTCTCACCCTAC
>Ga0247609_10000968_pt1 | contig 36327 bp, 35 predicted proteins | sample 172DNAGHGlowgp2_FD_193487 | JGI IMG/M metagenome (GOLD analysis project Ga0247609, IMG submission 193487) | Sheep rumen microbial communities from Palmerston North, Manawatu-Wanganui, New Zealand - 1728 DNA GHGlow gp2 | ecosystem: Host-associated > Mammals > Digestive system > Stomach > Rumen ... | reverse complement strand
TTGAAGTCTTTCGTGAATGTTTTGAGACAACCATGTTAGGTATAACCCGTTGTATTAGTAAAGTAGAAAGGTTTCGAAAACTCGACAATATTGATATAGGTGCAGCGACACTGGTAATACTTAAGATGCTTGTAGATTTGAAAGAGCTAGTATCATCAATGATACCCATCAAAGACTTGCCTTCATGTAAGAATCTGATAGGATTATCTGCAGAAGATTTGATTGCCAAAGCCAAAGACTTAGTGAAAAATGATATCGTGAAAGTCGGTGCTGGAGCAATACTTCTTGGCTCTAAAATCAATGATGTCATTAAAATAGAAGATGTCAAAGATTACTATCACAGAAATTTGGAGGAATTACAGAATGAGATTAAGCTAAAAGGCACCCTAGCGAGTTTTATGGAGCAATTTTTGCTTGATAAGTTTAATGCCGAAATCGGCTATTGTAATCTTGCTTTGGTCAAGGCTGGGATAGGTATTACGGATGAGTTGAAGGATATGGCAGAAATAGGCAGGAAGCATATAGACAATTTTGAGAATCTATATAGAAACGAAGACGGAAACTTGTTGTTAGGCTAATATTAATGTAAATTATGTCTCAAAATAAAACGAATAAGCCTGGTGTTGAATCTTTATTGAATACAACATCGAAAAAGTCTATTAAATGGTTACCAATTCCTATTGACAAGTATCGATCGCAAATGGAAAACGGTTATTTTTCAGGAATGCAGTTCCATTTTAAAAGTAACATTGCATATAGTCTTCAACATCTGGAGTTTCTTGAAATCATTTTAAGAGATTTGACTCTTACATCTGTAATTTATACCCAGATGGTTAAAGATTATGTTATAACCTCAGTCTCAATTATTGAAATGTTATTTTTCCAAATCGCGAAGCATGAGGGGAAAGTAAAAAATATTGAATGGTGGCAAATAAAATCACGAGATAAAAAAACATGTTATGATAATGGGAAAAGGTATAGAGTGGCTGAGGTCATATATGAGAAATTGGATTCCCCAGAGGAAACAATTCCGACATTTGAAACTCTAATTCAGATTGTTAAAGATAATGATTTCCTGAAAAGTACTGATATGAGGAAATATAGACCAATATTGAAGGTGTATAGGCAGCTGAGAAACAAAGTGCATCTATCTGCTGCTACATCACAATCAGAAAGTGACTATAATTCTTTTGATTGGAAAGTCTATCTACGCGCCAAGATATTGCTCTTTAGTATTTTGAATGATACATCTTTTGGAATGCCAGCCCAACATCCTATTTTTACAAAATTGTTAGAAGTGACGAAACAACAAATAAAACATTATAGAGATACTTCTAGTATTACTTATAGATGGATGGATTAACAAAACGAGCCATAAATTCGCTCCATTTTGTGTTGCAGTAATATATGTCGCTTCTGAACAATATACAAATGACAATGTCAAAAGCAGAAGTCAAGAAATACATCAAGTCATTGGGACGTGGCTCTTTGGAAGAGTTGGTGATGGACTTGTATTCGGCTCGTAAAGAGGCGAAGGAGTATCTGGAGTATGTGATAAAGCCTAACGATAAGGGCAAGTTGGAAGAGTATCGGGAGATTATCACAAAGGAGTTCTTCCCCAGTCGAGGTGAACCAAAGATGCGCTTCTCCATTTGCCGTAAGGCTATTTCAGAATTCAAGTCACTCGATCCTGCGCCAGAGTTCCTTGCAGACCTGATGCTCTATATTCCAGAGTGCGCCAGCGAGATAGCCGATAACTACGGTGATATGTGGGAACAGTTCTATGATGCAGCCGAGAACAATTTCAAAGCAGCCATGAAGTATATCAGCGTACACAATCTGCAAAGCCAGTTCCAGAAACGGATAGACATTATTCTCCACAACTGCGAATCCTCAGGCTGGGGTTTTCCTGATGATATGTGGCAAATCTACTATGATTATTCTGATAGGGATGAGGAATAGTAGAATTTATCGATGGGTGGGATATGGACATATAACTCCAATTTTGCATGTAATTTGCCGCAAAATTCGGAATAAATACGAATCTGAAGATAAATTTGTATAATATTGTGCTGTTTTTAACCTAAAAATTTGGATTATAGAAATGAAATGTGTATATTTGCAGAAAATTTTCCGTCATATTCGTAAAAATAAAGAAGATGGCTACAAAAATACAGCAAATATTAGAGCGTGCCCCACATAACTCTGTATTGTTCGGCTCATGGCTTTCAAGCCAGGGATTAGATGCCCGTGGACAACACTCTTATATGAAGAGTGGATGGCTTGATCGTATATCCCAAGGAGTATATAAAATGCATGGTACATCACCAAAACTGATGGCTGCGGTATCATCCTATAATACACAACTTTCTAAACACTGCATAGTAGGGGCATATACCGCTCTGGAACTTCGTGGCTACTCTCATTATTTGTCTATGGGCAAACCAAAGGCGTTTCTGTTCACAGACAAAAACAATAAATTGCCTACATGGCTTCTAAAAGAAGAGTGGGATATGACAGTGAGATACATGACAACCTCGTTTCTTGGTGATGACTTGTTGGGTGTAGAAACAATGACCATAGAACAACACAAGTTGCTTGTGTCTTCACCAGAACGTGCTATATTGGAATGCTTAAACCTGCCAGATGCAGCATCTTCTTTGCTTGATATCTATTATGTAATAGAGGGTTTAACAACCTTGCGGCCTAAGTTGCTACAGGCATTATTAGAATCTTGCACGTCACAAAAGGTGAAACGTCTATTCCTTTTCATGGCTGAAAAAGCAAATCATTCCTGGTATAGATCCCTTGATTTGGAAAAAGTAAATCTTGGAACATCAAGGTTAATGGTTACACCTACAGGAAAGTATATCAAAAAATATAATATGACAATATCCAAAGAACTTGCAGAATATGAATGATGTAAAATCAAATGTCTACGCTCAGAAGGTAGAACTCTTGCTCCGTCTTATTCCTATTGTGATGGAAGAGGAGGTCTTTGCTATACATGGCGGTACAGCCATCAACTTGTTCTTGAAAGATTTACCTCGTTACTCCGTTGATATAGACCTGACTTATATTCCGTTGGCTGATAGACAAACAAGTTTGGATGATGTCAGTTTACATTTGAAATCCATTGCAGATAAGGCAAAGAAAGCATTCAAAGGGATACACATTGTACCCAATTTTAGTACTTGCAAACTGTTGTGTGAGTACCATGGTAAGCAGGTGAAAATAGAGGTTAATCAGACTAAGAGGGGTGTTGTCGGTGGTGAATGCCTGTCTATGCCTTTGAGCGAGAAGGCGCAGAATGAGTTTTCTCTTTTTTGTGAGGCAAAGATTGTTCCGTTGACTCAATTGTATGGTGGCAAGATTGCGGCTGCACTCTCACGCCAGCATCCACGGGACTTGTTTGATGTAAAGTACATGGATATTCCATTAGACGAATGCCGTGAGGGGCTCATTTTCTGTTTACTTGGCAGTGACAGACCTATACATGAGTCCTTCGCCCCAAGTTTGATAGACCAACGTGAAGCAATGGAAAACCAGTTTGCAGGAATGACAGATATTCCATTTACTTATGAAGATTTTGAAGAGACTCGTGCAAAACTCATCAACGATCTCAGGTCTCTTCTGACGGAAGAAGACAAGAGATTCCTTGTTAGTTTTGAATCGGGACAGCCAGAATGGAATGGATATGAATTTGAATACTTCAAGGATTATCCATCTGTACAATGGAAAATACTTAATCTGAAGAAACTTGCAAAGCAGAATCCTCAAAAACTACAAGCGGAAGCAGAAAAATTAAGGAATGTGCTTAAATCGTAATTTGGCAGATGTCGTAGGCCACAAATATAATTAATTCGAAGTTTAAAATGTAATAAAAAATGACAAAACAAGGAACTGAGTATATTTATTTGGGTGACACAGAATATGTAAAGATTCCCTATAGTGAAAGAAAGCATGTGGCCTTTCTTGTTGGCTCTGGCTTTTCAGTTCCATGTGGTATGCCCACTGGTAGACAGTTAAATGATTATGTGCTTAACATAGAGAAAAATCCTATTACATTTGACTATGCGGGCAAATTAGCAGTATCGCAGGACGGTATTAAACATACAATTGGAAGCCCATTTGACTATTGTTTGTCATTCTGTTCTGAGGCAATGAAAGAATATGGTAAGAGCCATGAATTTGATTATGAACAGTTCTATGATTTCATTAGTGGAGATAGTGTCTATGAGGATCAATATCAGAATCTTGCTAAGCCATATCTTTCGATGTTTAGTGACTACCACCAACTAGTGTATAATATGAAGACCGTGTATAATCAGTTGATAGAATATAAACTGAAAGAGGGAAGAAAGACAGAAATAAAAGAAAATGAGTATGCAAGTGACAAATTTTGGAAATACGAGAGTTTTGTGAAGTATCTTGACAAACTATCGATTAACTATATTGTTGACATCTTCTCGTTGAACCATGATTTGCTCATTGAAAATCTTCCAAGAACAAACTGGCTACAACATGAGGATATATCAGATGGTTTTCATAGCTATAGGTCACCCTATTATGGAGAGTTGGAATGCAATGGTCAAAAATATGATTGTAGGCTTGAGGAATTCAAGGCCTATTACAATACTGCTATTAGGTTGTATAAGCTACATGGCAGCTTAGATTATCTTCTGTTCAAGAGGTGTGATAATAATGGTTTCTATCGGAATGATAAAATGATTAAGGTGCCTTATGGGATAGCCATAGATAAAACTAAGAAGCAGAACAATCATAGGCTTGGATATATAGAAGATTGGATAGAGTATTCTCATGATTTCCTCTCTGGTACTTTGTCAAAAATATATCATTATAACGATAGTTTCTACAGGAAGTTGTTTAATCGCTTTCGACTGAATTTGAAGAAGGCTGAATGTTTGATAATAATAGGTTATGGCGGTAGAGATTCTGGTATAAACAAGTATATTTTGGATTTTTTTGATTATCGCGACAAACCATCATTTATTGTAGATCCTTTCTATCAGAGTAATGAAGACTTAAAACGATTTGGTGAAACGATAGGAGCCCAACCTATAGAGAAGTCTATTGGTGAATTCCAAGAGATTATATGGAAGAACTAATCTGCAAATAATTAAAGCGTATGACGGAAAAATGTCTTGACATTATAACTCAGATAACGGTTGAATTACATAAAGATGACCCGTTTAAACAGAAATTGGGGACAGGTGTCCTTTATTCCAACAAGCTGTTATCCAGATTAGTGTATGTTCTAACTGCCAAGCATTGTCTTGCCGGGTTGAATGAAAAAGACAAGGTGTCTTTACGTGTTTACAATCCTGAAAGCAGCACCTACGAATACGTTATTCCCGTTAATCAAACTATTCTGTGTCATCCAGTTGATGATGCAGGAATTATTATCTTCAACCAGCGGGAACTTGCAGGAATTAATCCGAAACTCCCTTCAGTATTTGTTGTTGATAAGCATGTGGGGGATGATGATGCTGTTACCAAAGGCTTTCCTTTGGCAAGCCTTGATCAGACTAGTGAAGCGGGAGAGTCTTCTTTAGTAGCACTTAAAATGACATACCGCCAGGAGTTACCATCTGAACGTGCGTTCCAACTTACAACGACCGATGACTATAGCGAGAATACCATTATCGGGATGTCTGGTTCGGGTATTTTCATTGAAGCATGTGAAGAATTGTATATTAATGGTATCTTCACTCGATTCTCGGATGAGGAAAGAGGTAAAGTGATATACTCGCAGAGGCTGACATCATTTAACGAACTGCTGGGGAATGAATACAAAAAGCAGATACCATTAACATACCTTGGGCATCATGGATTGGGACACAAAACCTTTGAGAACAATGTGAATGATTCCGTCGCAAATCTAGGTCCTAGATATTGTCAAAAAGTCAATGTGAAGACCGGAACGGCCAGATACTTTGATTGTATTGCTAAGACGTCCGTCTATTATGAAAGACTGTTTAGAATAATAGATTCATGGCTAACAGAAAAGAGTTATAGGGCTAGGCTAGAATCAAACAGAATTGGGCACTTGGAATCAATACTTAAGTCGATAAGAGCTGATTTCGTCAAAGCATTGGCTGACTTGGATAAGAGTGTGGAGGGGAGTATTGACTTCTCTGACTTGATAAAACGTGTAGATGACCTTGAGGTTGAGATTGAGCAAGTACGTTACAACTTGTATTCTGATTATTCGCCATTGCGAGAATCAGAAGAACAATTAAAGAAGGAGATAGAAGCTGACGAGTCAAGACTATCTGAGATATCACAGGATTTATATACTTTTACCGAGGACTATAAAGATTTAAAGATCGAGCTGGCGAATAAACCATATCTTATAATTAAAGGAGAAGCAGGATGTGGGAAGTCTCATTTGATGGGTGATATGGCCAGCAAGAGAATTGCTGATGGATTGCCAACACTATTGTTTCTTGGTTCCGATTTCTCCGATGGAACTTATGAAAGCACCATTACATCTAAAATTGGATTTGCAGGTACATTCCCAGAATTCCTGTCCAGTTTTAATCAGATAGGATGCCAAGTTGGTTCCAGGGCATTATTAATGATTGATGCTCTAAATGAAGGTAAACAGGCAAACTTGTGGAAAGATAAACTTTCAGGACTGATACATTCGATAGATGATTACCCCGCGATAGGTCTGATAGTATCTGTTCGTGATACATACTTTGATGATGTTATTCCTGATGATGTGGAATCAAAAAGTAAAGCAACAATCCTTGAACATAAAGGATTTAAAGGCTTGGAGTATGAAGCTGTCAAACAATTCTGTTTGGCTTATAAATTGAATTTGCCCAATGTGCCTATTCTTACTCCGGAATTCTGTAATCCTTTATTTCTCAAGATAGTTTGTGACACATTAGAAGCATCTGGCGAAAAAGATTTTCCTAAAGGTTTCAACGGCGTAAGCTCACTATTCAACTGCTATTTCAGGATTCAAGATAAACAGTTTGGCAAAAAAAGACCGGAATACAAGTATAGGAAAGTAGTCAGCAGTTCAGTAAAATTGCTAGCTCTCCCAATCTTTGAAGCCAAGTATAATCTTCTAAGGATGCAGGATGCGGATAGAATACTACATAGTTCTTTTCCGAGTTGTCCATCATTGTTGGCCGACCTTATAGATAACAATATTTTGCTTAAGACAAAGTCTCAATTAGACGATGGGAACGAAGACTACGTTGTTTACTGCTATCAAAGGATTAGTGACTTTGTTATTGCAGGAGAAATAGTTAAGAAATACAAGGACTGGGAGTCTTTTGTTGGGAATGTCAATGATGACAAAAACCTTCGCTCGATTATTGTTGCTGCAGATTGGGAATACAAAGGTATACTAGAAGCATTTGCTATCTTAATACCAGAGGCATTTGGCCATGAAATAATAGATATAATTCGTTTTATTCCGTCAAAAATAATAAAAAGGCAATATTATTATTCGTGCCTTGATTTTATTTCGGAAGCACTGATAAACAGTTTGAATTGGCGCTCTATAGAATCCATCAATAAGGAAGAAATAGGGAATTATCTCAATTCCGGGATGTGTAGTATCGAGTCAGATGTCTGGTATAATAAGTTGGCAGAACTCTCTGCTATTCCAAACCATCCATTTAATGCAGATTATTTTCATGCATTAATGATGAGACTTACTATGCCAAAGCGTGATGGTATATTCCAATTCTTTTTCAACGGTTGTGCAGGATATGATGATGACAAATGTGCTAACCCATTACGTCGGTTGATTGACTGGGCGTGGTCAGAAAATGTATCAGCAAATGCAGATACTGAGACGACCCGATTAACTGCAATTATGCTATGCTGGCTTCTGTCGTCAACATACATCAAGCATCGAGATGAAGCTACAAAGGCACTTGTAAATCTTCTTTCTGAGAAGGTGGATGTGCTCATTGATACCATGCGCACCTTCGAGAATGTGGATGACATGTATGTTTATGAAAGACTATTCGCGGTAGCATATGGAGTTGCGTTGAGAACTTCCTCGGGGGATGACCTTAGGAAATTAGGTAGGTATGTATATGATACCATTTTTAAGCACAATAACCCACCTAAAGATATTTTACTGAGAGACCATGCCAGAAATATTATAGAATATGCCTGTTACAAAGAGGGGATGACATCTGTTAATATGAGAAAAGTCCGTCCACCTTATTCTAGCATACTTCCAAAATGGCCAACAGATGAAGAGGTCGAATACCTTCATATCAGTTATGATGCGCCAGACTATAAAGAAAGACAAGGTTCGGAACAGAATTTGATTTGGGAATCGGTCAAAGGAGGATTGGCTGATTTCTGGAATAAGTCGGTGTCTTCTGATATTGAGCACTTTTACCCAATATCAATTGCCGAGGAAAAAGCATTTAATAAAGCATTGCGTTTGTTTAAAGGTAATATGAAGGTGCTGGCTAAATGTATATGTGAGGGAAAAGCTGTTTCCTTTCTAAATGGACAAAAAGGGTCTAAGGATGCTAGCACAAGCGACAAGTTATTTGAACTTGTTTGTAATGAGACAGAAAAGTTAATGTCAGAAGAACAAATAAAAGCTTTATACGAAGTCTTGATTCCTTTTAAAGTTAAGGAATTGCCATTGCATAATCATTATTATTGCAGATTCCCGACAGACGGGGTAAGAAACTGGCTTGTCAAGAGGGCATACGATCTGGGCTTTGATGTAGAACTCCATGGGAGGTATGACCGTTTTGCAAAAAGTTGGACATTTAGGAATTCGGATGATAGGATAGACCGCGTTGGTAAGAAATATCAGTGGATCGCTTTCCATGAAGTTATGGGTATTCTTGCTGATAATTATAAGTTTAGAAATGACTATGTAAGCGAGAGTTCTGAGGGATATGAATTGTTTCATGGAACATGGCAGTCTTTTTTGAGGAATATTAACCCTTCAATGATATCAAGAGAACTGGTCGCTGATTCTGAATCGTCAGATGATGGTAATAAAGCTGAATACCAGCAATGGTATCGAGATGAGAAATATGATAATTGGGATTATCCCGGTTCTGATGAAGCGTGGACATCATTGCTCAGAGATTTACCTGATCCTATCTCTATGATTCAGAAAGTGGACGATAGCGGAACAGAATGGCTTACCTTGAATAACTCTAAGAGCTGGGATGAGCCAAAAGACATTGGCAAGGAAAAGTATCACTACAAACTTAAAAGGCATAGTGTCGCCATTTATATTGATGCAATTCTGGTAAAACTACAAGATGTTGAAGAGGCAATTCGGTCTCTTGATAATAGAAGTTTATGGGGAGGAAATGAATTCCCGTCCGATGATTGGCAATATCTGATAAATAGAGAAAAATATTGGTCACCAGCCTATAAGGATGTGTATAGAAGCAAGGACGATTGGGCAGACACTATAACGGGACTTAATGTTCCATTCATTTATACCAGTGAAAAGGCATGCGGACATATTGAAGGGGACAAATCTGGTACAATAAATAGTTATAGCATTCCATGTCGGAGATTATTTGAAGGCTTGGAAATGGAATACGATGCACATGATGGCCGATACATTGATAAAAATGGAAATCTTATAGCGATAACTTACGGATATGACCAGATCCTTGTAAGAAAAGAACCACTTCTGCAATTCCTTGAACAGAGTGGTTTGGCCATATTATGGCTTGTGAGAGGAGAAAAGATGGTTTTTATTAGTGGCGGTATAGGGTGTCTAAGTGAATATAATCCATGTGGCATATATTATTTGGATAACTATATGAATCCTAAAGGTGTCTTAAAGACATATAAGAGAGTGTGAAATGAGACTGATTTGTTACAAGGCTATGTGTGGAGATGCATTCCACCTTCAGTTTGAGGGTGAAAGTGGCAAGAATCGTAATCTCTTTCTTGATATGGGGCATCCAAAGACTTATTCACAGATTTTAAAGGATGTTATCTCAAAACTTGTTGGAGCCTCGGAACAGATAGATGCTCTGTTTTTGTCTCATATACATAATGACCACATTGGCGGTGCCAGCAGATTCATAAAGGATATTCAGATGGATTGCACTCTTGAAAATGTTGTTGGCCGTTGGATATACAATGCCCCAAGGAAATATGGCGTAGAAAAAATACGAAATGATCAGAATGGTGTATTATGCGGGATTGTGTCAGGAGATAAGGTCTATGAACATATTCTTGCAAATCGTCCGTCTGATTTAAATGATATTACGGAAGGACTGTTCTTTGATATTGATGGGATGAAAGTTACCATTCTTTCGCCCGATGTGAACACACTTAATCGGTTGAGAGACAAGTATTCGAATAAACGTCCACTCTGCAAGTCGGAAACAGATGAAACAAACATAGAAGCAGGTGGCGTGACAGATGACTATTCGGTACCATTGCTTCAGTTTAAAACAGACGAATTCCAAGAAGACACTAATATTGAGAATGCAAGCAGTATAGCTGCTATATTTGAATATAGAGGAAGAAGAATTTTGTGGCTATCAGATTCGGTACCCTCTGTAGTTGTCGGTTCATTATCAAAACTTGGATATAGTAAAACAAATAGGATACAGTGCGAAGCGGTTTTGCTTTCTCATCATGGGAGTTCGGCTAACAACAGCTTAGATTTGTTTAAGATGATAACTGCTAACAAATATATCATTAGTGCGGATGGTGTTAATCGCCATTGCTTGCCCAATAAAGAGACAGTGGCAAGAATTGTGGCGGCATCATCTAACGTTCCTGTATCACTGTATTTTAACTATGATGATGGACGGTTAACAAGACTTTTTAAATCTGATGCTCCAGAGGATGTAAGATCAATGATTGATATCCATTATTTGAAAGATAGGGAAACGATTAATTTTTGATAGTGATAGAGAAAATTCTATATAAATGCAAGTCCTTTAGCTGGGACTTTCCTGATGATATGTGGGAAATCACAATGGCTATACTGATAGGGATGAGGATAGAGAACTCCTTGTACCATCAGTAACAACCATTAGTAATGATTTTCTGTGACATTATCTGGGACTGTCAGATTCAAACAGCCTCCTGAACTCAACCGAATAATAAGAAGCAATATCATTGTCATACACCACAGTCGCATTCTCATCGTTTTTATTCTCTGCATTTTCCGACCAGTTGTATGATCCAGTGATTACTTTCTGATTGTCAATGACACAGAATTTATTATGCATTATTCCTCCTCGCGTTCCACAAATAGTTTTAAATGGTATATTGTCTAAATCAACACCAAACTTGCAATTGGTGTAGTCTTTAAAGTAAACGACCTTTACATCAAGTCCTTCTTTCTTCTTCTCTACTAATTTATCTGCAATACGCTGGTTCGTAAACCATGCGATTGCAACATGAATAGAAACTCGTGCTTCATCTAAGTCTTTAATAATTTGATTTGCGATATTATTGAAATACGCATCACTCCCTTTTCCTGTAACACCTATTCTTTCAGGCATAACAAATCCAATATTGATGGGGCCTGTGTTATTTTCCACATATATTGAATTAGAACCATTCTGTACAATTGTTCTATTTTGCATTGGTCGTCCCTCTTCTGTGTGAAGTCCTTCAGGCAGATTGTTTCCAGGTTTGAAATTAAACTTCTCACCATACTTTATCCCATTTTCACAAACTTTCATTCTCATTTGAGTAAACAACTCCATTTGCTCTTCATCATCCTCTATCAGACCCTCGTCCACTTTTAGAAGTGTGTACCCCCAACGGTCTATAAGTGGCCGAAACTCATAATCAATTGCATTATTATCTGCGTATGTTTGGGTAATAAACTCTATGCTTTTAACCATAATTACAAGTGGACACCCTTTTGACAAGAAGTTGTACAACACGTCCATCATCTTAAGATGTTGCCGTCTCACCCTCCAATTGACGGCCAGCAAGGCATAGACTATCGATAGGACAAAGTAGCGCTCTACTTGCGTGCATCCCCCTCCAATGTCTTTATAATACTGATCCATAAAATAATGCTCTGGATAAGGGTCTATGCTAAGTTTCGTGCATAGCGAGAAAGCCTCGTTGCAATACCACAGCATGCTACCTGTCGGATAGACATTCCATGTTTTACCATCAGTAGAATAGTCGATGCCTTTTTCAAAAAAGGGCTGGTAATGCTCAAACAAATTTCTAAGGATAGGATTTTCTTTATATACATTTGGATTCTCTTCTCGTTCATACAACCTGTCACGGGGTGGAAACTCGCCAAACTTTTGTGTCTCGTATTCCATCGCCACTCCTATGTCCTCATACAATTGCCTATCAAGAGTTGGGCAATTTCTGTTTGTGAATAAATGCTTTAAATTAACCATTCCTGTTATGATGATGTTTTTATATTCTTCTATACTAACGTTATTTTAAATTCATGAGAGTATACCCTCGGAAGCCATCTTCTATATATGCAACCACCTAAGGTTTCAATTGAAATCATCAGTCAATGTCTTGATGAAAATACGATTTCTTTTCTTGATAGGGTAGCAACGCTTTATGTAGTACAGGAAATTCTGCCAATTGTTCTCTGGATTTTCATAACGACGATAGTACACCTCAACAACTTGGGGCTTCTGTATGTAGTATTTGACTACCTCTTTCTTGCTTCCGCTCTTCACGAACATCCTATTGTCTATTGCCATATTCTTATGGGTTTTTATGAATACGGTGACAAAGATACTGCTTTATTATTTCCTCACTCTCTTTTTTAAGTAGAAATTGCGAAAGAGAGAGTGGTAATTTTCCAAAAAGGTGGAAGATGGTGGAAGATGGTGAAATCATTTTCTCTTTTCAATACCTTGAAGTGGGTTGCCATGTGGGTCTGTTCTGTAGTATTTCTTATTAAAAATCCATCTTCCGTCCATTTGTTTATCAGCAAAGATTGCTTTGTACTCTTCGATTTTTAATTCTTCATTTTCTCTGAGTTTTACACCTTTTAGGTCAGTTGAGTCGAAGTATATTTTGCAATTGAATTTTATCCAATCAAGGAACTTGGCTTTAGTGGTCACAGTTAGACATCCATTAAGGCTACAAAACACAGAATGTAATATAAGGCAGAAATTTCTTTTTGGTATTCCTTTTCTGTTAATTGCAATAATAGCACTAGCAATTTTGTCAGGATCTAGGTTCTCATGGAAAATACCTACGTTTTTGCCTCGATAGTGTTCTCCGTGCTCTTCTCCCACATTATACTTTATCTCTTGCCTATTTTTTTCAAGTTCTTCTGCAATATACTTATATCGCACCATTTTCTTGCGGAGATAATCGTCTTGTCCTTTGTAGTCGTATCCTGAACTTAATTTCCCAGGAGGCTGAAGCTGGCCGTGTGCCATAATACCAGCAACGATTATCAAACCAATCTTGATATATTTTTCAAAATGATGAAATTCGTCACCGAAATAGTGGGTATGGTTATAACCAGATAGACGGTTCAGAAACCTGTCCACAGTATCATTCTGGTCATTGGCAAAGCAAAGAAGAAGCCCAGTCATTACCAATGTGTTATATGCGATAATAGATTTTGCGAGCTTAACAGGGCATAATGCTTCTGCTTTCGTTTCTAGAAAGGTAATCTCAGTTTCAGGAACTGGGTTAGTTAGAACAAAGCTACAAAAACGATATGCTTCATTAAACATCACTCCGTAGATTTGATTGTAATCATAGCCAAATGTTTCTTCCCCATTACCAAGCGCCAAATTAATATAAACGCAGACTTCATTACCTTCATAACGAGAGGTAAGATAATCGTATAGTATCAGGTTGACACGATGGTTCCAATGCTTATCAGACAAGTAGTATTTTAGGTCAGGATTATTCTGCCACACCTTCAAAAGTTCAAAGTCGGAATCTATCTTCTTTGTTGTTGCTCCTTTTTTCTTATCCATAATTATACGTTTTATCGAATATGCCTACAAAATTACATAAAAATAGCTAGTTTCCATGCTATTTTGCCATCAAAATACTCTTTTTATACATCTTTTTAATAATAAAGTGCTGATTTACAAATATAATTTGTACTTTTGCAGATAGTTCGGGGAGAAATCCGGACTAATGATGCATTGCTTATTGATACGCACTTAACCGAAGGTGTCTGGAAAACTCAATTTGGGATAGTTCGTTCATAGAGCAGAGGAGGCCTGAATAAGGATTTCCAATGACTACATCATAGCTTTGCACACGCTTTGGCGTGTTGCATTCTTATTTGTAGTCAGGGGGTCCCGTTTTCCAGACACCGCCCCTCAGGTTAAGTGCATAAGGATGACTTCACGCCATTCTTTTGTCCTTTTCCTTTTGCGGTTGTATAGTTAAGGACTTAGAACAATGACGATAAAGAGCAAACGCGTTGAAGCGATAATTGACGAATTGAAAGACCAGTATCTGGAAGAAGACCGCTACACCCGACCTTGGATCATAGGTTTTAGTGGCGGTAAAGACTCTACGGTGCTGCTTACTCTTGTTTGGATTGCCTTGCAAAGATTGCGCGAGGAAGGCAAACCTTTAAACAGAAATGTACATGTGGTGTGTAATGATACAATGGTGGAGAATCCCATCATTGAGGAGTACGTCACCAAGGTTTTAGACTTGATTGCAAAAGCAGCCAAAGAACAGCAGATGCCAATCTCCGTCGCTACGACAACGCCTGAGTTGGAAGATTCATTCTGGTGTTGTGTGATAGGTAAAGGTTATCCTGTCCCCAACAATTCTTTCCGTTTCTGCACAGAGAAAATGAAGATTAAGCCCACCTCCAAGTTCATTACTGATCAGGTGGCTGCAGATGGAGAAGCTATTGTGCTTGTTGGTACAAGACTTTCAGAGAGCCAACAACGTGAACGTTCCATCAAGCGACACGAAATAAAGGGCCATCGTCTGTCAAAGCACCCGTTGAATCCTAATACGTACACATACGCTCCCATCAAGGAACTGATGTTGGAAGAGGTTTGGTGGATTATCAATGCTGTCCCTTCACCTTGGGGATTTGACAATGAGATATTGTACAAGATTTATCTCGACGCTTCTGCTGATGACTACGAATGTCCTACGGTAGTGACGGATGACAGTCATCGCTCATGTGGTCAAAGTCGCTTTGGCTGCTGGATTTGTACGGTGGTGAAGGAAGACAAGTCGATGACTTCGCTGATAAAGAACGGAATCGAATGGATGCAGCCGCTATTGGACTTCAGAAATAGATTAGTTGACAATCGCAATGTATCAGAACTACGTTGCTCAACACGAAGAAACGGCCAGAAGGCAGTCGATGAAATAGGCCACAATCTGGGCAACTACACGATGGAATATCGCATCCAGTTACTTCGAGAACTGCTAACCGTTCAGAAGGACACACAGGCATATCGTTCCAGCATCGACCTGATTACGAACCAAGAGCTTATTGCCATTCAGGTGTTGTGGTATCGAGATGGCAACTTCTCAACTACCGTCAATGACATCTACAACGAAGTGTATGGCTACAACATACCCAACACCAACATTGGCTTGCAGGAGCGCATACTCTTGGAAAAGGCCTGTGCAGACAATCCCCAGCACTATCAGCTGATTCAAGAACTGCTGGCTTTGCAGAAGAACAAGGTGCTGCTGATGAGGAAATACGGACTACAGACGGACTTGGAATCTCGTCTTGAATCATTTGTGAAGGAGGGCGAGGCATGATAATCAAGTCTATTACACTCGGTAACTACCGCCTTTACGAAGGCAAGAACATCATCAAGTTCAAACAAGATGATGACAAACCCATCTTTCTGATTTCAGGCGAGAATGGCTTTGGCAAGACCACATTCCTTCACTCGTTGATATGGTGTCTCTATGGCAGGCTGATAACAGAAGTGGAGGCAGAAGTGAGGAGAGACATTGCCAACAGCGGCTACAACGCTTTCCTCAGAAACAATCTCAACAACAACGTCAGGGCAAAGCTCGAAGTACTTGATGCCTCGAAGAAAGATGCCATCAAGCGCAGAGGATATTCTTCTGATAATGAAGACTTGAAACGCTTAACGACCTACTACGTTGCCATTGAGTTTGAGGATGTGGTGATACCATCTCTGCCTTGTACATCGCTGAAAGTAGTACGCTCCTACGACATGGTGACGGAGAAAGAAAACGTTGACATTCTGATTGACGGAGTGAAGAACGAGCTTACAGCGACGATAGGTTCAGAGGTATTCATCAATGATTTTATTCTGAACAAAGACATCGCCCGATTCTTCTTTTTCGACTCAGAGCAGATTGTTGCTCTGGCAGAAACCAACACGTCGACAGAGAAACGTCGCCTGTGTTCAGCATACAACGAAGTGCTGGGGGTACGCAAATACGAGGACTTAAAGAAGAACCTGGAGAATGTCAGGTTGCGTTTCCGTAAGAAGTCATCAGACGTGGCCAGCCGCGAGAAACTCGTTTCGATGCTTAATAAGCAGGAAGATTTGGAAAATCAAGTCGCAGATAAAAGGCTCACATTGGCTAATCTCGAATCTGAACTCCTTCAGCTACGTGGTGAGGATGAAGCCTTCCAACTTCAGCTGATGCGCGAAGGCAATGATGCCACTTCTACTGAGATAGCCCGAATCGAGAAACTGATTGAGACTACCAAACAGAAGGATGAAGAATACAAGCATCAGCTGCGGCAGTTTATCGACTATGCCCCCTTTGCAATCACGGGAAAGTTGTTCAAGGACACTCGTGACCAGATAGAATACGACTTCAAACTGCGAGAGGCCAAGAACGACCAGTTGAGCAGGAATCTTGTTGTGAGTCAAATCACATCGGACCTTATGCTCATGTTTGAACATTCAACGATTTCAACACCTGAGAAGTCAGAGCTGATATTGCAGGTTCAAGATGTGTTGGAGAAGTACAAGCACGAAGTGACTGATGAGAATGTGCTGCTATCTATCTCAGAGCAGGACTTCGAAGAGTTTCTGGCCATATACAATAATCTGACCACAACTTATAAATCGGAGTTTGAGCATCTGGCAGAGGACTACCGAAAGAACAAACTCGTATTGGAGCGTAACAGCAGAAGACTGTCAAACATCCAGAGCAAAGAGAAGGACGAACTTATCAAGACTATACGTGCACAGAAGAACGAGATAGAGAAGTCCATCGCAAAGAAGGATGCTGAGATACGCCAGATGCACGAATCTATTGGCGAGATGTCGCAGGAACTTGCCACCATCAGCAAGCAGGTCAGCGAACTCAGCAAGAAAGTAAGTCTTGATGACAACGATGCCAAGAAAGATGCCGTTGCTGAACAGCTCATTGACGAGCTTTCCACTTTCCTTATTTCGCTGAAGCAAGAGAAGAAGTATTCGCTGGAGCGTCGCATCAAGACGACCCTCAATACACTCATGCACAAAGAGGACTTTATTGGCAAGGTGGAAGTTGTCATCGACGGGGAGGATATGGATATCAACCTGTACTCTGTTGACGGGAAGGTCATTAATAAAGATTCACTTTCCAAAGGAGAACAGCAACTCTATGCAACCTCTATCTTGAAGGCCTTGGTAGATGAATCGGGTATTCAGTTCCCCGTATTCATAGACTCACCATTACAGAAGTTCGATAAGAGTCACGCTACAAAAATCATCACCGAATTCTATCCTCAGATATCAAAGCAGGTGGTTCTATTCCCATTACTCTACAAGGAGTTGACAGCAGAAGAGTATAATGTGATGAAGCCGTTGGTCAAGTCAACTTACTTGATTAAGAATGATGTCACCCACTCATTCTTTGAGGAGGTGCCGGTAAACGAATTCATAAAGGAAAGCTAATATGTTCACCCAGATAAAGACTACAGCAAAGAACAAAGAGGCAGTAACGGTTCTCACTCGCAAGTTCGCCTTGGGAGCAGAGAACGTTATAGCTCGTATCGCTATCGCCTATTCATTGCAAAGTGGCGTGAAGTTCTCACCACTTAATGTGAAGGATTCGGGTGGCAAGGAATACTCAAAGAACGTCCTGTTTGGCAACCTCTACACCATCTATGCGGCAATCATGTGCAAGCACTACAATATCAAGATGTCTGACAAAGACTTACCTCGCTATTTCAAGATGCATCTTGACGATGGTTTGGAGCGCATTATGGCTGATGTTAAAGACAACCCTAATCTGGTAGGGTTCGACTATTTGTTTGACAAGATAGAATTTGGATTGGGACAGATATGCTAAGAGACTGTAAGTTTGAACTCTCGTATTCTTCAGGCTTGACACACGGGCCAAAAGAATTTTTTACAGAGGCTTTGATTGAAAGCAAATCTTTTGATCTTGGCTTGGGGTTCTTCGCTACGTCCGGCATACGATGCCTTGCTTATGGTTTTGCTCTGTTCATCGCTAATGGTGGGCGAATGAGAGTTGTGATAAACCACATTCTTAGCGAACAAGACAAACTTGCCATTGAAAAAGGGCAATCAGGAATCATAGACAGTTTTGAGGACAAGATTCTTAACAACGTCACCCAACTTTGTAGCACTCTCTCCCGCCAGGATGAGCAGTTCTTTAATTGCTTCTCGTATCTGATTTCTGTTGACAGGATAGAGTTTGTAGCGACCGTATCGACACAAGGCGGACTTGGGCACGATAAGTATGGCGTGTTTACGGACGAACGTGGAAACAAAGTGGCTTTCAGCGGCTCAGCAAACTTTTCGCAGACAGCAATGGAACTGAATAGCGAGACTATTACTGTGTTTACATCCTGGCAATCACCTGAGTACGTCAAAGATCTTGAAACCAAGTTCAACGATAATTGGCAGGAGGATAACGACCACCTTATCCACATCCCTATCAGCAAGGTCACTTCGTATATCAAGGACAAGTTTGGAGGGGTTAAACTGAAGAATCTGCTTGACCGTGAGATTGATTTGCGCGATGTAAATGAGATTGACTCTGCTGACCCCATCACATCCAAGCCGTTACCAGAATACCTTGTCGAGAAGATGGAGTTCAAGGAGCAAGAACCTCGGTTCCCATTCCCATCAGAACGTTCCATACAGACGAATGCATACAAGGCATGGATTGAGAATGACAGGAATGGTATCTTTGCAATGGCAACTGGTTCTGGTAAGACTGTCACGGCTCTGAATTGCCTGTTGAAGCAATACCAAGAGAATGGATACTACAAAGCCATCATCGTTGTCCCTACACGAGCCTTGGCCCTGCAATGGGAAGACGAGGTGAAGCACTTTAATTTCCAAAACATCATCTCGACGCATACAGAGAAAGATTGGAAGAATCTGTTGTCTCGCTATACAACGAAAAGCCTGTTGAACCAGCGGAAGAATATTGTTGTCATCACCACCTATGCGACATTCATTCGGAAATATATACAGGACTTCATAAGAAGCACGAAGGGTATTGATAGCTTTGTCTTTATCGCAGACGAAGCGCACAACCTTGGTGCAATAGGGCCAATAAAACATCTGCCGCACGCCATCAAATACAGGATTGGCTTGTCTGCCACGCCAGAACGAATCTATGACGAGGGAGGCTCGAAGAAACTATATGAGTTCTTCAACTCTGAGCCGCCCAAGTACACCTATCGCTTTACGATGAAAGATGCGATATGGAAGTCTGACCCGCCAATCTTGTGTCATTATGAGTATTATCCGCTGTTTGTCAGTTTGACCCCTGACGAGATGGAACAATACAATATCATCACGGAGAAACTTAGGAAGTTTATCGACCCACTTACGGGAAAATATAAGAAGGAGGCTGAAATGCTCCTGATGGCACGAAAGCGCATCATCCACAAAGCTGCTAATAAGAAACTGAAGGTGGCCCAATTGCTGGATGAACAAAAGAAGAAGGGCAATCTCAACTATACATTTGTGTTCGTGCCAGAGGGGTATGAACCTGACTATGCTGAGATAGATGATTACAACATCGACAACGAGGATATTCACATCATCGACGAATACTCACAGATGTTCCGTGAACGCAAGTATTCCTATCATCAGTATATCAGCGGACTCGACGATGCACCATCGATACTCGATTCCTTTGAACGGGGTGATATTCAGATTCTCTTGTCGATGAAGTGTCTTGATGAGGGTGTTGACATTCCCAGAGCACAAAATGCAATATTCATATCCAGCACAGGCAATCCCCGCCAGTTTATTCAGCGTCGTGGACGTGTGCTGAGAACCTGCAAAGGCAAGGATATGGCCTACATCTGGGACTTGATAGTGATGCCGCCAGACATATCAGAATCAGCATCCTCAGTAGAGCGCAACCTCTTTGCTGGTGAAGTGCGTCGAATTCTGAACTTTGCTGCGTTGGCAGATAATAAAATCGACATTCTCTATGGCGAACTGAAACAGGTTTGCGACTCTCTGAACATCCCCATGTTCGATTAACTTGATACAGAAGAACAGTATAACTAAAAACATATATGGCTTATGGCAATACAAGATGAAATGTACAAAATGATAGAGCAGGAAATAGATCTCGTCGTTAAAGAAGAACGAGAGAAAGTGCTCGTTGATATTGGCAAAGCAAAGAAAGTTGCTAAGATGTTGACAGAACTCAGCGTTGACAAATCAGAGGCTGATAGCTTGGTGAATCAGTATATGGCGAATATTAAGAACATCTGTAATTCATAACGGCTATGAAGATAAACAGTATTACTATTAACAACTTCCAGTCCTATTATGGAGAACAGACTATTGAGTTTGGTGATGGTCTGAATCTAGTGATTGGAAATGGCGGTAAAGGCAAGTCAAAATTGTTCAATGCCTTTTATTGGGCGTTGTTTGGAAGAATATATGTCACAAGCGAAGGATGGTGCACAACGGATGACCTGTATCTTAGTTCTCATAAGGCTCTTCACAAGTTTGAGTATATCAACAAGAAAGCCTTGTACGACACAAAAATAGACGGCAAGGTTGACTGTTATGTACAATTAGACCTGACAGATGACAAAGGCAGAAACTATATCATTGAACGTCAGGCAAGTGCCATACGTCAAGCCGTTCAAGAATGGGACAAGCCAGAATCTTGGAACGTCAGTCCCTCCTCGTTGAAAGTAACTTACGATATTGCTACGGGAACCAAAAGTGACAATGGCATCATGGCTGAAAGCATTATCGCAGATTTGTTTCCAGAAGGCATTCGTGGATATATCTGGTTCCAAGGCGAATCTTTAGACAGCCTTATAGATTTCAGAAAGAAGCAGAATCTGAAGGACGCCGTAAGGCATATTTCGTATTATCCGTATTACGAGAAACTGACCTCGATAATCTCTAAGTCAAAAACTAAAATTGAGTCTCAGGAGTCTAAGAAGTTGAAAGAAGCCAACAAGCAAAACTCTGAAATAAGGAGTTTGTTGTTGAAAATAGATTTCTTGCGAGGGAGAATACAGACAGAAGAAGATAATAAGAAGAAGTACGAAAACAACATAGCGCAAATCGAAATAGCTTTGGCTGATGATGAAACAAAGATGCAAGGACTTGCCGGTTTCTCAAAGCTTATCAAGGACTATGACGATTGTGAGAAAGAGATTATAAGAATCAACAATCAACTCACAGAAATCGATAACAACCAGCGAAACCTTCTTCCTTCACTTTGGATTCTACGAGGTATTGACAAGTTGGTTGAACAAAGTAAGGAAATCATTTCCTCACACGTAGAAGTTGAGACTGCTGTACCTGAAAGGAAGTATATTGATGAACCAAGTAGAGCAAAATTGGAGGAAATCCTAAACAAGGACCATCAATGTTTCGTTTGTGGTTCTCCTGTTGATGATGCCCATCCTCATGCCGTAGAATGGATTATGAATCGACTGAGGATGCAGGAGGAATACTACAAAGAGCTGGATGACTATCGCAATAACATGGAGTTCTCTAAGCAGTTCAATATGTTTGTGGGTAAAATTCAAGACTACCCAGACTTTGTATTGAGAAGCCTGAAAGGAATAGACAAGCAATTCCAGGATACAGAGGAGGAAATGGATAGGCTAATTGCCAAGAGAAGGAAGTATCTGGAAAAGAAAACAGATTTGGACAAACAGATTGAGTCTATCAAACAGAAATATGGAGTTGACCCTCATCGTGAGGCCAGTAGCGTTCCGACACTAACAAGCAATATCAGAGCTTCGCGTGGTAATTTGGAGAAACAGAAAAAGCTTTTGGAGTCTTGTAAATCTGCCATCAGCGATTACAAGAGGCAACAGGAGAATGCAGAACGTGAACTGAACGGAATGGGTACCAATAATACAGGAACTGTAACGCAGGTGGCTGAAACGGAATGGAAACACATTTCTACTTTCTTGGAAGCTGTTTGCCGTGATGTGCAAGAGAAAGCCCGCAAAGAATTGCTCCATAAGATTGAGGACAGGGCTAATCAGTTCTACGAGAAGTTTACGGAACACGACAAGGGCTACAAAGGTCGTGTGGAAATAGATGAAGACTATTCTATCACTTTTGATGGCGGCCTGAATACCAGTCATGAGGACAGAAAGAAGATGAGTATCATCAATGCGTTGCTCGCCTTGAACCAAGAGGCTATTGGCACGTATTATCCGTTTATCAGCGACGCTCCTACCTCTAGTTTTGACCCAAGTACAACGCATAAGTATCTGATGGGTATCAAGGACATCTTTGGCCAGTCTATCATTATGACAAAGGATGTTGAAGTTGGTAGTGACAAATACGAAGACCTCTATAACCAAGGAAATGTATCGCGCATTTTCCAGTTAGATAGCCAGATATATCGCTTTGACTCAAAAGAGCCGGAAATATGGGAAGTGTCAACCGTTGTAAAAGAACTCAAATAGCAAAGACTTATGGATAATATATTCGAATTGCGATTCTCCTTTGAGCAAAAGACTAAGGATGAAGTGATATATAAGTTCTCCAATAAGCAAGGTGGAGATTTTAACGTATTCTCTTACCATTGGCAATGCTTCGTGTGGGCCGCTATAATAGGTTTCCTTAGAAATGAACCTCGCAAACTAACTCCCCCAATTGCTGATAGGCCTTTCAGCTTGAACACAATGATGAACAATCATGGCGAGAAAGATGCTCAGGCTCTAATCTGTTTGGCGATAGCAAAGGCTGGCACATTAGATATCATGAAGAATCCTGTCGATGCTATCAATCTCATCAATGAGTATGCCAATGGCGGCTTCTATCATATTATGAAGCTAATGGAGAATGGTGAGAACTCCTTTAATGACCTGGAGAAGGTTAAGCAGGAAATATTCTCGCGCAACTATGACGACAATGGCGTTTCTCAACCAATTCCACAGGTTGAAGAATACGTCGTGCCCGAAGAAGCATACAGCAAAAAGGAAACTGAACCAGAGCCAATGGCTGAGGAAGTTGTTGCAGAGTCTATTGTTATTCCAAGGAAATCTCGTCGTTGGACGTTCAAAGAAGAGAAAGACCTTGTGGGCTACTATCAAGCTGGTATGACTATCGATCAATTGGCCCGTTTGTTTGGCAAAGATGAAGATGCGGTAAAAGAAAAACTGGAACAGAAAGGATTTGGCAAGTCCTAAATCAGCCCCAAATCTTTATGATTTGGGGCCGAAAAATAAGGAGGAATTAATCTTCAAGAAGTTCTGCCAGTTCTTCACCGAGAGGAGCGAAGTAACACCAACTATTTCTGACTGGTACCTCTGGTAGATTCAGGTGCTGGTTTAGTTCATCATTTTGTTCAATGGCGAGAAATTCGTAGCGGTAACGTGGAGCAACCTGATTCAAGAACTTAGCGAGGTTTCTGACGTGTCGTCGCTCATGAGATAGGAAATTGGCGGTTACGAGAATGACGCACTTGTCAGGAAGTCCGTTGCGTTTCTTGCTTTGCTCCCAGAAGCGGATGTAGAGATTGATACCCATCTCGTTAATAAACACATTGAAGCCTACCATGTGGCTCTCAAACGCGATTGATTCCATACTGATGCCGTAGTTCTGATAGAAATAAACGGCGATGTCAAACTTCAAATTTTGATTTACCATAAATTGTTTGAATTTAAAGAGTTTATAATATATTGTTAATTGTTTTGTGGAATGGAACTACATCCTTATTCCGCGTTTTTTCTTTTTCTTTAGTCGCTGCTGCTCTGCTGCAAATTCAGCCTCCTGTGCTGCGGTGGCATCATAGCCAGATGGGGTGAACAGACTGCCGATTCCTGAGGCAACGCTTTCAATGGTACTTCCCTCATACCTCGGTTTTGGTTCTTCACGCTGAACTGGTGTGACATGCGGGCGTGGTGCTGCTGATTGACGCTGTTGTGATTCATAAGTGCGTTGCGTCTGTTGATACTTCTCCTGGAACTTCTTGTTTCTCTCCAGTCTTTTCTCGATGTTGGCAAAGCTGAACTTGCGGTCAATCTTTGAGCCTGAGAAAACATGTTTGCCTTTGATGAACTTGACACCATCAATCTTATCACCAGTTCTACTATACTTGAACTCTGTCATAATCCCTTGCTTGTGAAGGGCCTCACGAAGTTGCTCCCATGAAGTGGCTTTGGGTAGTTCCTGCTTCAATGCCTCGTAGATGTCGTATTTGGCTTTGTCGTGCGGGCGTAGCCGTTCCGTGTTCACATGCTCCTTGCCGTCAGCCATGTAGAGTCCGTACTTCTCCGTCAGTGCCTTGCAGACCTTCTCATTGCGATAGCGGTCGTTTTTGTCGGAAATGGTCTTGCCGTTGTTATCTACTCGGTTGAATACGATGTGGCAATGCGGATGCTTGCGGTCAGTGTGGCGGGCAATGATGAACTGGGTATCTCGGATGCCCATTCGCTCCATATAGTCGTAAGCAATTTTTACCATCAAGTTGTCATCGTTTCGCAAGCTGGCGCCATCCTCTGGCGAGAAACTGAGGGAGATATGGCCGACGGTATTCTTCACCTTGTCGTTGAGTAATGTCTGCAACTCAAACTGCTCCGCCATCTCTTCTAGAGTACCAGATACACCCTCGGCTACCAACAGCCTTGCCTTGTCCTCACGGAGAACGTAGGCAACGCAACCAGCGAACTCAGAGCCTTTAGTTATCTTTCCTATCATCCTTTATCTGCTTTACGATTTGTGAAATCCGTGCTGCCAGACTGCAGCAGTCATCGGCTATCATTCCAAAGCCGTAGGCATTTGCCTGTCTTGCCAACTGGTTTAGGTTGGTGGCTTCGCCCATCAGATTTCTTAACAGGATGAGCGTGCCCCTGCTGATACGTTCTTTGACGTGTCCGTTCTTAATCAGTGAGCGAATGACCTCGCTCTGGCTTCTTCCACTCTGCCTGGCGAGTGCCTTCAGCCAGTAGTTTTCCTGCTCCGTCAGTCGGAGAGAGATTGTCTTTGCTTTCTTCATTGTTTTCTTTATTTTGGGTGAATATTGTTTGTGACCATCGGGAGCCTCCAGCCTTTTGGGGGTGGCAATTGGGGAGGTGAATGTAATACACCGCCATAAACTTGCTATCCCCAAAATGTTCCCCAATCGTCTTTCCTGGCTTGTAGGCTATGCGTTAAAATGTTTTAGCATTCATACAGTCAGATGTTTTAGCAACTGCTTCTTTCACTGGTTGCAATTTCAACAGATTCGCTAATTTGGCAACTGACTGATTTGTCCGTTTCATCTGTTCAAACTTGCCTTCTTCGGTCTCGATGTCAAGCAGAAAATCAGCGATGTCGAGTCCCTGCTTCCGTTGTTCATCCGTCGCTGCCCGTTCCAAATAATCATACAACTGCGCATGAATGCCGAGTTGTCTTATCGTCGGAATCTTGCCTCTCCAGTAGTCCGTTGCTCCGAGGTCAGGGAAGAGTGAAAGCGTTCGTCCTTGAAGTATGCTCAGGCATTCTTCATTGAGACAGCCGTTCTTTCCGCCAGACGCTATCCATGTGAAATGAGGCAGATGGATGCTGCATACAAGAGCGGTCTTTTCGCTCTCAACCAATGCAACGGGCTTGCTCTTCTCTGAGGTCAGAAGATGCTCCCCAAAGAAGCATTGTCTCAGATTGAAGTCTGCGAGGCACAAGGCTGAGTGTACCCATGTGACATGACAGAACGGCTGTTTCACTCTCTTGCCTGTCTGTGGATTGTAAAGAATTATCTTACCAGTTCTTGCCTTCCCGTTACGGTCAATCTGCCAGAAAACAGTAGCACCTTGCCAATGCCTTGATGTACCGACATAGTATCTCTTCATCAGTTCCATCGTCTGCTCCCTGCCAAATTTGAGGCATAGAAAGCGGAAGAGATTGTTTGCCTCGTAGTGCTGCATACTGGCTTCTACTATCTCTGATGGGATGTACGATATTGGCTTGGGGCGTTCAACGACACGGGGAATGAAGATAGACATCCTTTCTTCTGATAGTTTCTCCTGTACAGATGGATTGTCCTTGAAGTAGTCGCTGGGTGTGTAGTGATACCCACAACGCTGCTCATGGTCACATCTGCCGACATAAGAAGGGAACTGGATTTTTCCCTCCGTATCGATGTAACGGGAAAAGCAACGCTTCTGCTTACACTCAGGGCAAGTGTATCTGGTGCTGATGCCCTTATAGGGCTGTAGTCTGAATCTATAATCGCTCATTTTTTCATTTTTAGTATCGCACTATCTGCATTTTCTGCATTTTGATGGGGCAAAGTGTGGAAAGTGTGGAAAGTGCGAGGGGTGAAACCTTAGATTTTCGTGTACTCTCCGTGGCGTTCCCGTTTGAAGAGGATGCCAATGTTCCGACTCAGGAAGTCCTTAAAAGCTCGTTCTTTCATTCCTGCCTTATCTGCCAAATCAAGTCCCTCTGCTGTAGTGAACTGGTTCGGCAACTGATGGAGGATGGCGAGTTGTTGTGTAGTCAGTGATTCCTCGTTCATGATTCCCTGCACATTGAGGGCTGTCATTCGAAAATACTCTGTCAATAGGATCGCTTTTTCAACGGATTCCTTGTCGATGGCATCCTTGCCAGTCACTCCACAAGCCCATCGTGCCAGTTGGAGAATCAGACAGAAGCGGATGAGGTAGGTTTCCAACTTACAGTAAATACCTACAATGACTTCACTGGCTTCAGTGTCGCACATTTCCGCCAATCTATGCTGGTACTCGTAGAGGGCTGCACGTGCCTCAGGCTGAAAGCAGAGTATCTTGTATGGGTTCTCTTCACAAGGCATAAAGTCAAGCATTATCAGTTTTGAAAGGATGTCAGCCCATTGTTGGTCTATGTTCTCAGAGAGTTCACGGTCATTCCATCGAATCTTCTGCTGGTCTGATGGAAGAACAAACAGAATGCGGTCTATAAATCCGTTGCATGATCGTTCACCTTTAGCCAGTTCACCCAACACCTTTTTCTGAATAGTTCCGATAACGGAGATATACGGTCGCTTGATAAACACAGAACTTCTTGCGCTCTTGCGGTCTGAGATAGTTGTCTTGGCACTGAATACAGATAGCCAGAATTGTTCTTCGGAACCGTTGTTGTAGCGGTTGAAGTTCTTGAACCATGCAGATAGTTCATCAGCCCATAGGCAAAGGCCCCGCTGATTCTGTGCATGTATCAGGCTCAGTCCTTCTGGGGTGATGTCGGAAACAAGGAATCGTTTGCGGACAGGCTCTTGCGGATATTCCTCCAGTCCAGCCTCGTTGCGTTCCTTACGGGTCATCTGCACCATCTTCTCAAATTCCTTATACTCCTGCTCAAATTGTAAGTTCTGCTGATAGTCGTAGGTGAGAAACGGCTTCATGGCAAAGGATAGGGGATGGCTCTTGTTAGCTCCTGGTCTGCCGACAAGTGCCATGTAGAGGATGGCACTTTCCAACCATCCGCTTTTCACCTGAACCAGATGCGTGTTGCCAATCCCAACGGCTATGGCGGTCAACATGGATGCTGCCACATAGTCAATGGGGAAACTCTGGCACTCATGTAGTTCTGTAATGATGTGCTGCATGGGTTGAGGAAAGATGTTGACAGGAAAATCGGTGCCACATAGTCGTAGTCCGAAGTCCGTTGCATTGTCGAGGATGCCTTGTGGTGTGAGGATGTTCTTCTCCATAGGGCATCAGCGATTAAGAAGTGACTTGGGCTTGTGACGGACACCGCTTTGCATGGTAGCCAACATCTCATCATAAGTCTGTTGGCTGGTTTCCTTGCGTCCTGTCTCAATCCAATGCAATAGTTCATCCTCGTAAAAGTAGAGTTTTTTACCTTTCTTGTAGGCAGGAATCACACCTTTACGGACAAGGTTATAGATGGTGGGCTTGGCTTTCTTCAAGATGTTACAAGCCACGTCCACCTCTATCGGTTTACGTTCTTTTAGTGTCTGAACTGGTTGGAGTTTGGACACCATCACAGATAACTCTTCGACCTTTTCGGTCAGATAAGCCACCGCCTGCGGTAACTCATCGAATGATACATTATTACTTTGCATAACACGAAAATTTAATTTCGGCTGCAAAGGAAAAGAGTTATCTATTAGTGTCCAAATTCACTAAAAAATAACTATCTGATAACCAATGGGGTGAAAAATCACCGTTTTGATTATCAGATAGTTATCAATGATAATCATTGTAGATATTTAATGGCTTTTCTGCGCTTGTGATGGGACAGAAATTACTTAATACTAGACCATTTCTTTGTCTTCTCTGCTTTTTCCTCTTTCTTTATTCTACTTTCTGGAATATATTCTGGAATCAACCCTTTGTCTTTACTGGACTGCTTGCGTATAAGCGTCTCAAGACTTACATTCTCTAATTGTTGAGCAAATACGACTTTTACGAAACTGGCCCTATGCTTGCCTGTTGTTAGACGGAAAAACTGACTAAGGTGTCCTGCAAGGTGGGCATAGTCAATAGACTTTAACTGTGACGATACCTTTAAGGACTTTACTTGTGGAAAAACATATCTATGCCCTTCTTCTTTTGGTAGGAATGAGTCTGGGGCATCCTGAAAATCCATAATATGTTTACAAAGCTGCTCAATATCATCATTATTTGTTATATATGGGGCCATCGTCTTCCTGAAAAATTTGATGGCAGCATCAAGATTCTTCTGGTTTGCCTTTCTTCTTTCCTGTATGTTTTTCTCACGTATTTTCTCTAATTCATCTGCGTCTTGTGCCGTTTTAGCAGGGAGTGGATTTACTTCGGTGGCAGTATCGGAGCCGTCTTGTACATTATCGTCGCTCATTCCAAATTCTTCAGGATCATAAAACTGGTATTCAACTTCACCTCTTGCTGCTAGTTCTGACATCGTGGGTATCTCGTCCTCTGACAACTCATCGGTGGGGACATACTTGTCTTGCTCTGGTTCGTCAAATTCACAATCTTCGTATCGAACAGGGTAGGCTATGATGGTAAAGAAACGTTCCTTGATCTTCTTTCCGATAATGGGGGTGACTTCATCAATAAACTGTTGGAAGATAAAGTACATGGCAACAACAAAGAGAAAGATGATAACGAAAATAACGTTGGCACTAAAGTCGTCGAATCCCTTAGTCAGAGCAATAAGTCGTCCTGACATAGCCAGGACTGCACTTAGTAGAGCAATGAGTCCCCAGATAGGGAGACTTTCGTATTTATGGGTCATATTTCGTATTACACTTTTTGGGGCGCAAAATTACAAAAAATCTCGCAAATAGCCAAATAGAGTGATGTGCGAACAAGAAAAAGGTGGAGGAAATTGATGTATATCCCCTCCACCTTATTATATATATGGCTTTACTTGGTCTTTGGTGTAAAGTCCACGTCATCCACGATGATGCAGATATGTTCGTATGGATTGCGCTCGTATGCCTTGTTCATCATATAACGACGGAATATCTGTGCGTTCCGGCTTGGTAGCTTGTATGTCAGATAGAGAATCATATCCAAATTATAGACGTCTATCGTCCAGCCTTGCTTTTCATGCTTTGGGAATGGGACTTTTTCCAACGTTTCATGCTCATATAATTCCTTATTCTTATAGATTGCACGGATAGCCCGAAAGATAGTAGCCTCTGGCAATCCAAACATATCGGAGATTTCTTCCTTTGTCATCCATACATCATTGATAGGCATTGACACTTTACCTCCTTCAGTCATTCTGATGATATTTCTTCTTTTCATTGTGGTGTACTATTTGAGGGTAATACGATTAACTGTTTCTCTTTTCTTGTCACTAACGAGGTCTGCATAAATCTGGGTGGTGGCCACATTCTTGTGTGTCATCATCTTAGATACCGTGTAGATGTCAGTTCCTGCCGTAACTTGAAGAACTGCGTAAGAGTGACGAAAGCAGTGGAATGACATCGGTTTTGTGATACCAGCAGATTTCAGCCATTCTTTCAAAGGATGCTGAGCCATGCTGCGCTTGAATCCTTTGAACACCGTGCCAGTGCTTGGTGCTCCACATAGTTCGTAGGCTTCCATGCTGATTGGAAGGGTGGCTTCGGTCTTTGTCTTCTGTGTGCGGATTCGGATGCAGTAACCTCCTTCTGGCGCTCTCTGTATATGCTCCCATTTCAGATTGAGAATGTCGCTGATACGTAATCCTGTCAGGCAAGAGAACAAAGAGGCGGATTTCAAAATAGGAATTTTGCAGGGGGATGCTGCCAAGTGCTTCAGTTCTTCGGGCGTAAGGTACTCTTTCTTGACCTCATTCTCTTCGATGCGATCAAGGTAGTCATTGATGTTCTCGCGGAGGTACTTGTCACGATGAGCCTGTTTCAGAAGTGAACGGAACACACCCCAATAGGCTGATGCGCTGTTCTGATTAAGAGGCTTGTCCGTATGCTTCAGACTATGAGCTGTCAACAGATAGTCGCGAAACTGGTTGCAGAACTCGATGGTGATGTCTGCGAAAGTGCATTTGTCGTGGACGAAGAATTTGAAGTGCTGATAGACGAACGACCACTTATCTTCTTTCTTGTCGGCAATCTTTTTGAAATACGCCAAAAAGTCCTGGCGCATACGGTTCTTGTCGAGAAAGCCAAATTCCTCGTTAATCAATGAAGTGACACGGAGGCAACGGATAGCCTCGGCTTTGTTCAACATCTCGATGTTGAAGTTTCGCTCCAATTCGTTCTTGGGGTTTGCGTAGATGTAGATGCCCAGATACTCCCTGCGGCTCATGGTCATCGTTTCCGGATTGCGGATGGCAGGGTAATAATCAAGGTAAAGAGAAATTTTCTCGTTACGAATGGCTCTCTGACGGAGCGTTACCTTTGTGCAAACATGTCTTGTACTCATAATTTTATGATATTAAGTGATTGATAATGATATATTTGTAATTTTCGTGCAAAGTAAAATGGTTATCCCTCGGTGACCAAAATCACCGAAAAATAACTATTGCTCAGGTTTCAAAACCTTGCCGTTTCGGTGCTTAAACATCACGTCGTCGAATATCTTTCGGGGGATTTTTGATAGTTTACCGACCTTGATGCGTTCGACATGATAGGTTTTGAGGATGTAGCTGAGCTGGTCTTTCGTCAGGTTATATTTCTCCTTTATCTCGTCTTGTGTATAGAGGTCAGGATCTGTGCCATCACCCAATAATCCTTTCTTGCTGTCAACGTGCATCTTGGAATAGAGTGGGCTGTAACGCTGCTTCTCATGATCCTTGATGCGTGGGATGCTGTGGCGCATGACAAATGAGATAACGGCAGTATAACTCATGTTAAACTTTTCCATGATTTCCTCGACTGAGTACCAATCTTCACGATTGTATTCTGCTTTGAGGTCGGCAAAATACTTGTGAATCAGTTCGCGACTATAGAAAACATTTCGTCCCTCATAGATTTTGGGAATGTCGTATCGGTTGCACCTGCCAATAACAGCCTTTTTGCCTATATTGTACTTTTTCATGATGTCCTGAGTTGAGTAAAGTTCACTTTGGGGTTTGTTGGCTTTGTTATTCTTACGCTTAGTGTATTGGGGCGCTTCGTCGAACATCTTTTCTAAATCCGTTCTTCGGATAATGGTCTTGCCTCTGAACTGACGAGATTTAATAGCATTGGATGACAGATAACGATAAAAGGTACTTCTTCCAACTCCTAATAACTTGGCTGCTTCTGTTGGGGTGAGAAAGTTTTTCTTGCTCACCATCGGGATGTAATCGCTATTCTTCAGCAACTCCACCTCATATTCCTTCATCTTCTTCATTCGCTCCTTATGCTTGTAGGCTGTGTCAATACACTGCTTAGAGCAGAAACGAGCATTGAAACTGTGGGCTATAAATGTTTTGCCGCACCACTGGCATTTCTTTTCGATGTCCATAATCACCTGTTTTGTTTATACTATTGTTAATACTCACGTTCGTGATTCAGGAGGCTTCTTATGGTCGCATTTATATAGAACTTCTGTAATTGGTGTGTCGCGTTTTTTTATTTTTACTCGCCTAAAACCGTCTTATAGCGTCCCACCGTGTCCCATGATGTCTCACATAGGTTCTTCAATGGCGGTTTAGACATTCTGAAAATGTCTCAATGTGTCTCACCAAAGTTCTTAAAATAGCGATTTGCCCCTATAGAGGAAGTCCGCTGAAAACCTCCGAGGTACAAATGTGGTACAAAAACAGGCTAAAAAAAGAAATTCAACGATTGGCATCGATGAATTTGGAAATAAATAAAGCACTCATTTAGAGTGCCTTATGTGATGATTAGCGATAAATGGTAATCGTTGGTAATTGCAAATTACTTTCCCACGCAGTAATCATACGGTGCTGACTGACTGCGGTTTATGATTTGAACCGTACAAATGGACTTCTGGGAAATGGAATCTTGCGATTCTCATCCCTTTAGTCCATCGGCAGGTCTTCCACTGGACTCGCTCTTCTCACTCAGAAGAGTATCATCATCTGTTCTGCACGTATGCGGTGCAAAGATAACGAAAAATCACCAGAAACAATTTTTTTTTGACAAAAAAGTTGTTGGTATCGAAAATAATTCCTATATTTGCACCAGTAATAGAGCGAAATAGAGATATGCCAGAAGTATTTAGATTCTTTGGTTTTTCTTTCTTCTTTTATAGCAAGGAGCATGAGCCTGTCCATGTTCACGTCGAAGGGAACGGTGGTATGGCTAAGTATGTCTGGAACGGAAGCGAGTTCACATTGCTTGTAAAGGAGAAGATAAAGGCAAATGACCTGAAGAAGATTAAGGCGGTCATTGACGAGAATGCCGACCTGATTATCAAGCGTTGGGAAGAACATTTTAATAGTTAATAAAGGGGGATACGTTATGAAGATTACAAAGATTTGGTTTACTGCTGATCATATATTCGGCAGAGACGAAGAGGGAAAGGAGTACAGCCAGTCGCTGCTCTGGTACCCTAAGTTGAGGACAGCATCCGATGACGAACGTAGCCAATACACCTTTGGCTATGACGGCATCCATTGGCGTAGTCTCGATGAAGACATCAGTTTTGAGAGCTTTACCTATGAAGATTCAGAGCCATCAGCCCTTCAGCGTTTTTTTCTGACCCACAAGGAAATCAACGTGGCAGAGTTCGCCCGTTCTATTGGAATGAACGCCACACTACTGCGTAACTATATCAATGGCTTCAAGAAGCCTTCTGCTGAGAGGGAAAGTGAAATCCTTGCCCATATTCATAAACTAGGTAAGGAGATGATAGCTGCCTGCTTCTAAACTATAGTGTGTTTCTGCAAGAAATTATGAAGGATGTAATTGCACGACTGAAAGAACATCAGTCGCTCACACCTTCCAAATGGAGGGAGAGGGCAGAGTGGAGGATGCAGAACAAGTCGTGGCTGCGTCATTCCCAGCGTATTGCCGTGAAAATGCTGGAGAAAATGGATGAACTCAGCATGACCCAGAAGCAGTTGGCTGATATGATGGGGTGCAGTCAGCAATACGTTTCAAAGGTTCTGAAAGGTCAAGAGAACCTTTCTCTCGAAACCATGTCGAAGATAGAAGACTGTCTGCACATTTCTATTCTCCAAGAGGAACTGGAGATGGCATAAAACCTAAAGGGAAAGAAATAATTAAAATTCAGTTCAAATGTCAAAACATGTATTTTACGTTACTGCTATAATTTTTCTTGCAATTGTCTGTGTGGTTGATTATATGCGAATCAATAAACTGCAAGAAGAATTAACAGATGCCCGTAAACAAATTGAAGAAGAATTTGATGCGGTCGAATGGAAACTTGATGCAAGTATCTATAAGAAGGATGCTCAACTTCTATTGATGAATCAAAATTTTGGTAATCCAAATATTCATAAGATGTTGACGGATTCTTGTTATTACGATTGTTTGAAATATCGCAAGAAATATGGAAAGGAGGGAACAGAATGAACAGCTATATACTAATTGGGATTGAAAGCTTTATTGACCATATCGGATGCATTCGTGACTTGGGAATTGCCTATTGGAAGAAGGCAAACAAAAAGATGCTGGTTGGCGACATCGTATACTTATTCATAGCTGACAAGGAACACAATCGTGTAATGTATAAGCTTCAAGTTGTTGAAATGGATAGCGTTCGAGCTGACAAGAAATATTGGCATGGAATTTATAAACATGACAATTGTTGTTTCAAGTTGAAAAATATCGGCCCTGTTTATCATGGTGACGGGCTCGACCGTAACGAATTGGAAGAACATGGTATAAGTCGATATGTTCAATACAAGAGACTGACAATAGAACAAGCAGAATGGCTTTCATCACATTTTTAATGAAGTTGTCTCTACTTTTAGTCTTTATTAGCTGGTGATTAATCAGACTTAGATTTATTTGAGGAATATATTTTTTCATCATTTATGCATAATGGCTTATGTTGATTGTTAATCAATACAATGTTATACCTATTAAGGAAAAAAACAAAAAGGCACAATTAGATTCTCTTGAACTTAGTAGCTCAAAAGTTCCATATATTCGCATAAATAGAGATGCTCCAGCAAGAGATCCCTATACTGGATTTCTATACGCAGGAGCACCTGTTCCACAGTCAATTGAAGGTAAAGATTTTAAGGAGATAAAAATAGAAATAGGGTATTTTGATATCGAAACCCAAGTATTGCAGCCAAATGAATATAATCAATATTGCATTTTTAGAAATATGAAATGTTGGCATTATATTGATGGACAATACAGAGTAGGCAGAGATGATTACGAATGGGATGAAGATACTTATGCAATTCCGGTATTAGGCGGGTGTAAAATATCGGACAAAGTATTGGAGGATATTAATAGAGAGCTTGAAATTGATTTTCAATACTAACTAACCATCCCCATATCAATAGCATGTCTAATGCCATGTCAATATAAAAGGATAGCGGCATGTTGAAATCTGCTATGAGTGTCTCATATATTTTTGCAGCAAAGCCTATTCCTACCAAAGTATACTCAATGTTATTGAGTGCAAACTCACCAACCTTTTTTAGGGTTGACTGAACATTTTTGATAAATGTAGTCAACGGAAACTATTCTTTTGTCTTCATAAACTACAATTTTAATGTTCAACTTCACTAGTGTCTCTTAAAATTATTTAAATTCAAAAATAAAGTTCTCATGCACAACGTTTTAGTTATCCTATACCCTGTCCGGGTTTTGAAATGCCTACCTTTGCATCCGATTCAAAATCGGAGCAGATATGCATATAGGGACATTCGTTTTTGCACAGATAGTACAGTTCCTCCCTCAGAGGCAGTTCAGGCGGATACTCGCCAAGTACAACGACAGGACCAAGGGTTGGTCGATGTCTCATTGGAACCATTTGCTGGTTCTGATGTTCGGCCAGCTCATGGGCTGCGGAAGTCTCAGGGAACTTACAGATATAACAACCGCCCATGCTAAGAAGTCTAAACACCTCGGATTTGGCCACCAGCCAATCAACAGACAAATGCTGTCGAAGGCCAATACTCTCAGAGACCATCGTATCTTTGAGGAGTTTGCTTTTCACATGGTGTCCATTGCCCAATCCAGACGTATCACGAAGGAGTTTGAATTGCATGGCAGATTCATCCTGGAGTCATCAGAAGGATTGTCTACTATGCCCTGAACTCCAGCGCAGTTTCGTTTACTACACGAACAACTACTATCTTGGAGCCAAGGACATCGCTCTCCTCTATAAATACAGGTGGCAAGTCTCGCTTTCAGTCTCTGGATCTGCTTCACCCCCAGTCGTTGAGAAGTAGTTCAAGCCTCATTCTCCCTAAAATAATACCGCCAATCATGCCGAGCAGAATGCCGAAAACGTAAGAACAAACATTTCCAGCACCAAGTCTTTTTACGGTAAAGCCAGATTAGGACTTTGCCCATTTATTTTGTAACCGGGAACCAGTTTCGTGTGTCATTGGCAATCCTTACTAACATCAACATCACTGGAACTTCGACCAGCAC
>Ga0247609_10000967_pt1 | contig 36387 bp, 42 predicted proteins | sample 172DNAGHGlowgp2_FD_193487 | JGI IMG/M metagenome (GOLD analysis project Ga0247609, IMG submission 193487) | Sheep rumen microbial communities from Palmerston North, Manawatu-Wanganui, New Zealand - 1728 DNA GHGlow gp2 | ecosystem: Host-associated > Mammals > Digestive system > Stomach > Rumen ... | reverse complement strand
ATGTTGAGGGTAAGTTGTTCAACAAGTTTGCAACCGGTATGGAGGATATGGAAACCATAGAATATGTCCTCTGGTGTGCCTTGAAACTCTATGAGGCAAAATATGGCGAGAAGTACACAGCCATAGAGAACCAAGAAGAGTGGCTGACGGAGTTTGAGAAAACCATAGGTTGGGAGTATAGTTTTATTTAACCATTTAAAAAAAAGAAAAAGAATATGACAAATGTATTTGATTACCCTTTTTCTGGGGAGGATTTGCAGGAGAACTTTAACCAGTTTAGAGTTGCACTGCACAAAAAGCATAATGGCAAGGTGGACCCTCAGGGCTATGAGTTTGCTATGTACATCCTGTATTACTTTCAAAAGGTCAGACAGATATCCAACTTCAAAAAGGATGTAACTGTGAGCCTGAAACTTGGACCATTATTCACTTGTGAGGGTGAGGCTCCATACTTCTACCCTGATACACTCACAATCAGTGAAGATATTGTAAGGGGTTGGGGATTCACCGATGAAGACCTTGCAGATGCTTACAAATACACCAAAGAGTACCGGTGTTTCAAAGGTACCACTATGTAAGGAGGAATAGAGATATGACAAAAGAGACTTTCATAGAGACACTGCGTAGCATCTATATGGACCAAGATGCGGTATATTTCACTGACGAAAATGGGGACGAGGTGAAAATCCAGTCCCTGTGTGAGGAATATGATTGGCACTTCACAGTGGAGACCAACCTTGACGGAGACTACAACTGCGAATGGTATTGCTACTTTGACCAGTGTGTTAGAGAGGCTGTTCCGGTTGAGAAAGTGACCGAGTGGATTTGGGAAGATTACAATGTTGAAGATTGGGAAGTGGAGGAATAGAGATTTAGACAATTTTACCCTACATCGCCAATACTTTTAGAAAATAATGCCGATGTGCTGTAATAGTTTTGAAAACATACAAAACTACCTGCAGACTGATGCAGAAAAATTATTGGTCTTTTTTAAAAAAATCCCTTGCCAAATTAAAAAAAGGTTTGTATATTTATAGTGCAGGATGGTCCTGTATTATCTTTTTGACGGTAGGAAAGATAAATATTCATTTTGAAAACTCTCTATTTGCCCGGAGAGGCTTGATTGCCCTTTCCGGGTCCCACAGAAAGAAACATCTACATTGGTTAGATGTCTGGTAATATTCTAATAATAATGGAATATCTACCCAAATAACTTTTTTTCATAGTTTCAACCAGCATTTTGAAAGCATAGATTGTCCAGGTCTATGCTTTTTTGTTTATATTTGCTGCATAATTTAAAATAAATAAAGATATGTTAGCAATAGATAGGCAAATTTACAAACAGGCTAAGACCGGAGAAATCACAATTGAAGAACTTGGGAATTACCTATTGAGGAACTTCCCTGCTTCCGAGATTGCACTTGCCCTTGCCGAGACAATCCAATACGAAGAACCCAAACCCATCACAATCACAAAAGAGGAATTTGAGCAGCACTTCAGAATAAGAGGTGTAAAGCCTGATGGAACTATTGAGTCTCGTGGGAGGAAAAGGGTTTCAGATGTCCAACCTTAGTCACATAGTCCGGTACCCATCTTTCACCATTATAGATGTAAAGGTTGTGGTTTTCATAATATTTAGGGAAATACATAAATTGATAGGTCTTGCCATAGATTGATTTTATTTCAATTCTTATGGCATTTCCTTTTTTTGTGCGAGGGTCCCTTTTGCCATAGGAGATAGGCTCACCGGTTATACTCTCAATATGACGATGAATGATATCAAATTTCTTTTCAGAATCCATCTTGTCAAGGGCTGCTACAAAGTTTGTCAGAGCATCAGGGTTTTCGGCACTTTCAATCATGCCCAGAATAGCCCTTTCCTTTGCCTGTAATGAAGACAAATGACTCTGGTGGGCACTTATATCATCTTTGAGTTTAAGTAGGGCTAAATCACGCTTATTTCGGTCAATCAGTCCCTCCAGAAAAGTGTCCACAATCCTATCCTTTTTTGCGACATAATCCTGCATCTTTCTCTCTGCCTCCCTTAACTTTTCCTGGGTGACGGAGAGTTCTTTCTTGTACTCCTGCACCTTATTCTCATTGAGGTCCATCAGGTAGTCCATATGGAGCATACTGGCAATCCTCCAAGCAAGGTCATCAACCACATCCTGCCTTAATACAGTCCCATTGGTGCATCCTCTCTTGTTTGCATGTCTACAACAAGCATAATGTCTTGAATTTGAGGAACATATAGCACCACAATTAAAGCATCTCACCAACTTAGCACACAATACAATCCTCTCCCCCCTTTTCATATATAGCCTATTCTCCCCCCTTATCTTTGAGCACTTCTCCCACAATTCCCTTGGCACTATTGGAGGGTAATGCACACCACTCTCACTCACTTCATCACCAATATAAGCCACAGACTTCAATATTCTAAGGATTTTGCAGGTATCAAGGAATAACCCCCTCTCCTTCAACTCTTCAGATAGTGTCCAGGCAGAATAATTGCCGGTGGAGTACAGGTCATAGATTAACCTAACCACACCGGCTTCTTCCTCATTGACAATAAAGTGCTGGTCATCCCCCACCTTATAGCCAAATCTTATTGTATTACCCCCTGCATACATCCCCTTCTTCCTCAATGAATCCTTTGCCCTCTTAAACCTTGCCTTCTTTTCTTCCATCTCCTGCTTGCTCATTGTAGAGAACAGGGAGAAGGCTAATTCAGTACCGGTATTCACCCTTCCATCATCATCAAGCAACCTTAAAGAGGGATTCTTACATATGAACTGGACTTTATGCTTGATGAAGAACTCCTTGAAGCCCATCAGTATCACCTCATTTCTCCCAAGTCTGCTTATTTCCCACACAAACACACAGTCAATACCACCTTGAAGGATAAGTGCCTTAATTTTGTCAGCCATATCCATATACTTCTGGTCAAGTTTGATGGCACTGGCTCCAATTGCCTCCACATACACAAGGTCCTTCTCCTCATACCCATTGTCCCTTGCAAATGCCACAAGTTCCCTTTTCTGGTCTTCAATCTGCTGTGTTTCGGTAGATACCCTCAGTACTGCAATTGCTTTCATACCTTCCTTATATTTATATATAGGGCAAAGATATGAAGATAAAAGCAGAAATGCAAACTTATCTAAAAAGAATCAGCATATGTAACTGATGCACCAATTTAGATAAGTTCGCAGATTAAAGGCTAAATATCTCAAAATCAGTAGCAATACCCCCTTCTTTAAGAAATCCACCAAGAGCAGTGATACAGGCGATTACATTATCTATCTTCTGCTTTGAGTAGGATTGCTTCACCACCTTGATATTCTGGTTTGCATCTTCCTTTATTGTAGCACTCATTATCTGCCACAGGAAGTTGGAAGATTTCTGCATAACCATCTCACCGGACAGGACAAGCCTCTGAAACTCCTTTGTGGGCTTTGTCATATTGCCTATATTCTGTCCATACTGCTGCATATTATAGCCCATCTCAGTCATATTCACCGCCCATTGTGAAGAATTATAGGGGTCATAGTAGATAGCAATTACAGGGCATATAGTATTCAGCCAGGCAATCTTCTTTGTTATGTAGTCATGGTCTATAACATTACCTGGTGTGATATCCAACTCCCCTGCCTTGTGGAATTTTTCATACAGAGCCTTATTGGGGTGATTCTTGTAGGTATCAGCAGGAAGGAAACTCCAATTGAAGAAAATCCTCTTATTCTCAATGGGTATCATAGCACTTACAGCAGACATATCACCCACAGAGGAAAGGTCCACCCCCACAATACAAGGATAACCCTCATAATCTTCAACCCTTATATCCTTCATCAACTGGACCATAATTTCAGGTTTTATCCAAGTATATTCTGAAGAGCACCATATATTCAGTGTCTTTGTCTTTACTCCAACCTCAGCAGTAGGGTCAACCTTAGCCTTATTCACCTCACCAAGCATAAACTCCTCCGTCACGGTCACTCCAAGATTAGGCTGACACTTGATGAAATTCTTGGGGTCAGTCCAGTCATCCTCTGGGTCAAGTTGCCAAATGAAAGGGAAGAAATTATCCATCTCCTTAATCCCCCCAAGTACTTGAACACCAAGTTCATACATATCATGGCAAGGTCCTGTGAGATTGAATCCGGCTGTGGTGATTATGATTGCAAGTGGCTGCTCCCTCATACCCTGTGAAGATTTAAGCACATCATACATCAACCTGTCCTTTGCTTCGTGGAACTCATCAAGGAAGAATGCTGAGATATTCATACCATCAGCCCTTGAAGAATCACTTGAGATAACCTTGCATATTCCAGTATTGAACTCTGTCTCTATATAGTTCCTGTACTGCTTGATGATATTCTCCCTTGGGTCTATGCTCTTGGAGAATTGTGTGATATAGTTAAAGAGTATCCTTGCCTGGTCAGTACTATTTGCTGCACATACAATTTCAGGTGCAGCCTCTCCTTCCAGTACCATAAGATACAGAGCCAGAGCAGCCATAAAAGCATCCTTTCCTGCCTTCCTTGCCACCTGTATATACAATTCAGTAGCAACCCTGCATCTGGTCAACTTATACTTTAAGAATAGGTTGATAAGTATAAACTCCTGGAAATCAGCAAGAATGAATGGTTTGCCAGCACTTTTCCCAAGGAAGTGCTTTATGGTTGCAATAAAATCCACACACTCATCAAACCCCTTCTCATCAAGGTATATATCCTCCCTTGCCATAAAATCCTCAAACCTGCTTACCGCCTGCTTGATAAGATTACCAGAAGGAATACTGCCAGACTTGATACCTGCTATGTACTTCTTCCATCCTGTGTGCTTCATCTCTTCTCCACCTTACCCTTTACAAAACTTTCAAGCGGTGATTCCTCAATGACAGGCTCAGCAATATCCATAGAGAGTGCCGCCTTTAATGTCAAACCAAGAGCCTTCATCAGTGCCTCCAACCTTATAGCGGACTTATCCCTTGCAGCAAGAAGAGGATGGGGAATACTGCCATATCTACTATCCACTATGACACTATCCAACTTATTTATCTCCTCGGTCAGCATAACAAATTGCTTGTAGTATTCTTCAAGCAATAACAGGCTGCACTCCCACTCCATAGGCACCTGTCCACCACTCTTTGAAGCAAGAAAAGCCCTCACACTTTTCATAAATTTCTTAGTCTTTTTCTCTACAATTGATAATTTTTTAGCCATATTTCTATCCTTTTTTATAAGAAAAGGAATAGATTTGTCATACTTTATTGAATAAAAAAAGGAGCACAGCAGACTCGCCATGCCCCCAATACTAAGAGAAATAACTATTTATATTTAGATTACAAAGAAATGATATTAAGTATAGGCAAGGCACACCCTGCTCTACACTATAATATAATGATAAGGATGGGAGTAGACAAGGGCAAGGAGTAAAAAAAATCCAGCATACTATAAAATAAATCAAACAGGATTTCAATATTTGATTTCCAATATTTCAATTCCTTTTCCACTTCCTTTTCACTTTCCATACATACGCACCAACCATAGTCCACAACCAAATCAAATACACAGAAGTAAGGATATGAGAGGGATGGATACAATAAGGGTATAGGTGTGTAGACAATTATTGCAATTATTTCTACCTGCATTATAAACTAATGACTCTGCAGCAATAAAAACTAATACTTGAAGTAATTGTACAGCATCATCAAGCCCACAATAAGAATGGGTATGTCAAGCACTCCCACCCATACATCAACCCCAATACACCAAACCTAATCCATCAGCACACAATAGGAATAACCAATGAATAGTCAGTCCGGTATGTACCCCCTTATCCTTTTTAATTTCAAAGAACTAAATTAATTTTATAACTCATTTATTATCAATGATTAAGTAATGGTATAGGAGTGAGGGAGTGTGGTGTGGATAACCGAAGGGAGGGGGTATTCTTAAAATTTTTTTCTAACCCCCTCCAAACCTCGCCGCCTGCCTTTCTTCACACTAAAAGAAGATTTGGCTATTCGGAACCCTCATAATTTTCAAAATTTTCATCGGAGAGAATAAGGAGGTCTCTCTTCTTCCTCTTGCGGCAAAACAAAAACTCAGTAAGGATGGTCTTTCTTACATAGTTGAATGCCTCTTTTTCATCAACTTCTTCATCTTTATACTTTTTCAGTGCCGTAAGGATTGCCGACTGGAATATATCTTCGTAGGTGTTGGAGTTTTCTATCACAGTGTCCGGGTTTCTTATAAGAGCCTTGTATTCATCATAATGCTTGGTTATCACTTCTCCTATGGTCATTGCTCAAAATCACTATCCGGCTTATTTTCGTCAAAGAGGTCATCAAGTTGTTTCAGTATGTCTTCCGGGGATATGTGTCCTTGTTGTGCTGCATGTATCTTAGCATGACAGGTCTTACACAGGGACATCAGGTTCTTGTCATCAAGCAGCAAGCCATAATTGACCTCCCCATTTCTAAAAGGACTGCGGACATGGTGTACATCCTCTGCTGGTGTAATCTTTCCCTTTTCCAGGCACTTCTCACAAATTGGATGCTGCTTCAAGTATGTATTTCTTAGTTTCCTCCAGGTGGTATTCTGATATGCCTCCTTTCTCAATTTTCGCATATCAGTCTCTTTCCTCTCCGAAAATATCTTCTTCCTCTGTGGTTTGTTGATTACTGGCATGGTCTTTCACTTTTTTTTCAATTATTCTGTATATGTATTCTTCATTTTTTGTTAACCAGTCCCCTATTATCGCCCTTATGAGCAGAGCATAACTTACTTCCATTGCTTGTGACATCTCTTCAAGTACCTGAGCCTGCCAAGGGGTTATTCGCAGTGTAAGCCTATTTGTCTTGTTTCCCATTTCTATTTTCTATTATTGCAATTATCTTTTATAAGGTATTCCTTTGGTGTGCTGCAGGGTATGAATTGCCCTCGGCTTAAATCCAGGATTGCCTTCTTCTCCCAGGTCCTTTCACCCTTCTTTCCAAATTCGGTAGTATGTGTCACTCTGTCATAGCCATATCCTATCAAAGCATCTTTAAGGTCCCTTGGGGAAAATACTACTATGCCATCAGCAGCAAGGATTGAGAGGCAGGCACCGGAAGCCACTATCTTATCCCACTTTGAGGGTCCATCCTTTGCCTCTGCATTTACATAGTAGATTGGTGTGCCCGGCTCTATTTCACACTCCAACCTCATCTTTTCAGGTAAATCCTTCTTAAAGTAGTCTCTGAAAGCACCATCCTCCTTAAAGCACCATAAACCGCAAATTGTCTTATTTTCAAGGGGATAGGCATTATGACTTAAACTAATAATCCAGGCATCATCAACCCCATAGTTTTCCTCCGACATAGAAAAGCCCGTATAAATAAACTTGTGACTGACCATCTCCTCTATTACAAAATCAGTCCGCTTCACTTCATAATTATTTTTCTGCATATCTTTTTCTTTTATCTATACTATAAATAGTAGCATAAATGAAAAAGATTGTCAATCTTTTATTTTTTTTGTCCGCTCTATGAAGACCTTTTTTAAGAAAGTTCTATTATGGCGAATATTTTTCAAAGATTGTTCGGTAAAAAGGAGACCGAACCAATAATACAAAAAGAGGAAAGGGGCTTCTATAGTGATGTTGCCCTGGGTTATAACACCAATACTTCATATAGTACTTCAATGGCAATGAAATTATCCACTGCCTATGCCTGTACTAATATTCTGTCAAATAGTGTTGCCCTATTGCCCTTAAAGGTTGTATCCTATAAAAATGGCAAGAAGGAAGAAATTGACCACCCTCTGAACAGAATCCTTAATCTAAAACCAAACTCCAAATACAATAAGTTCAATTTCTTTAAACTTCTCATTGAGAGTGTTATTCTCAATGGGAATGGTTATGTTTATATTAACAGAGATGATAAATTGAATGTAAAATCCTTGGAGTTGATTGACCCGGCTTATGTGCAGCCCTTATTGCAGAAGGATGGTTCTGTAAAGTATGTGGTTGCAGGCATGGAGAGTGCTGTGGATTCATCAAATATGATTCATCTTTTCCAGCATTGTGATGAAATGTTTAATGGCATCAGCCTCTTAAAATATGCTTCTATGGCTTTGAGAGGAGCATATGACAAAGAAAACCACGCTGATAAATTCTTTGCAGGTGGTGGCGGTCTTCTTGGGGTTTTAAAGGCTTCTGCTCCACTTACCAATGACCAAAAAGAGCAAATTGCAAGGTCCTGGGAGAAATCTGTGGCAAAAACTGCAGGTGGAGGTGTGGCTATTTTACCTCAAGGACTTGATTTCCAGTCTATTTCTGTTAGCCCTGAGGACGAACAACTACTTGAAAGCCGCGAATTTGATGTAATACAGATATGTAGGTTTTTCAATGTGTCTCCACTTAAGGTATTTGACTATGCTCATTTAAGTTATAACTCTCTTGAGCAGGTCAGTTTGTCATATCTGCAAGATTCAGTGCTCCCCTATACTCAACTTATGGAAGATGAATTTAACCGCAAGTTGTTTAAACCCAGTGAGATAGGACAATTAAGCATAGATTTTGACTACTCTGCCCTGATGCAAGCGGACAAGAAGACCGAGGTGGAGTATTACAGGGCACTTCTTGTGAATGGTATTGCTTCAATCAATGAGGTCCGAGACAGACTTGGTTTCTCTCCTGTAGAAGAAGATTATGCAAGTAAACACTGGATGCAAATATCTTATGCAACCACCGATTCAATAGCGGAAGGGAAATATATCAAAGGACAAGACCAGACACAAGGGCAGGAAGTGGATAATAAGATTAAAGCCGAGGATTAACCCCGGCTTCTAACTTGCGTATTTCCATATGAATCCCCCGGCAGTTTTTTGTTTGCCGGATAGGGCATGACTTATAGAGGAGGCTATTTTTTTGGCTTCCTTTATTGTTTTCCACCTTTTAATGAATTGACCCTCAGGACTATACTGGTCTACTTCTCTTTCTCGCCAATAGCAAACTCTGCCCTTTAATGCTTCGCTTACATGTTTATTGTGTTCTTTGTTATGTGGTATGCCTCTCATGGTTTCGCTTCTCTTTTTATTTGATTCCTCAGACATATTTTTTCCACCCCAATAGGACATCTTTTTTTTAGCCGCATCGGTTACTTTATGCCCTGTCGGTCCTCTTCCACCAGCACAAAGATTTATGCACATAGGGTCTTTTTCCCATAAATCACTAAGGATAATTCTTTCTCTCTCAAAATTCTCCTCTTCTGTTGAGTTATATTCCAAGATTTCCTTTAAAAAAGTTACACCGGCTTTTTTCCCATATTTTTTATAATAGTCCCTCAATATTTTGCCACTCCCATAATATTTCTGCTTAGGATTTTTTGTTGAGTGCTTTCCTATGTAATAGTGGTCTTTTAAACTGCCGCAAAGTAGTGTTATTTTGTATATGTAGTGTAGCATATTCCTATAGTACAGACAATTATAATGAAAAACAAATGTCCGCTCTGTGTTTTCCTTTTATTTAAAAATAAATTATATGTATTGCAGCAGAAGACTTTATAAGGGAAATGAGTATGAAATCTGTCTCCCCATCAAAGAAAGTGGGGTAACCCAGGTCAATTTTTACACAGATGAGGAAATCAAGGTTGAAAAAGAGCCAGTGGAGACAACAGGAGACACAATGTGCTTTGATTTCTCCGTGGAAGACCTTGATGTGCTTGCAGATGGTGTATTGAGGTATGAGGTGGTAACAGAATATGAGACCACAGACACCAATGCACCCTTTGTGGTGGTAACTCCTGCGGCTTATAGTGCCAAAACCCTTGATGAATTGCTTGAAGAGGCTTATGAGAGTGGTTTGACTGCTTGTTCAGGCTCCTCACAGACAGATTATTTCGCAATAACCAACCTGAATAGCGAATTATCTGGTGAAATTTCACTTGTAATCAATGGAAGCCAGTCACCGATATTTTTAAAGACCTCTGTGGATGGTACAAACTGGTCAGAAGATACCGAATACTCTACCACAACCACCTTTACAATCCAACCGGGAGGGACACTTTATTTTGATGGCTCTTCAAATTATGGAAAGTGGTCAGATTCTTGGAGGGAACCGGTTTCTTTCAGACAAGGCGAAAACAATGACCCCAGTGTATTCTTTGAGGTGAGTGGAGATATAGCCTCACTTATCGGTGGAGGTAATCACTTGACTATCGGTTCCGAATTTTATGGTTTTCTCTCTGACTTTACGCAATTGAAATATGCTGAAAACTTAAACCTTTCCTTTAAAGGACTTAGTATAAATTGCTATAATAGTATGTTTAAGGGTTGTACAAGTCTCATTTCCGTACCTGAACTTCCAGCAACAAAATTGGAGTTTTACTGTTATTCAGAAATGTTCCAGGGTTGTACAAGTCTTACTGGTGTTCCTTATAATTATCTTCATACAACAACATTGGCAATTGGTTGTTATAATGGTATGTTCAATGGTTGCACAAGCCTTACAGCAGCACCAGAACTTCCTGCAATGATATTAATAGGTTATTGTTATAATGATATGTTCCGGGGTTGCACAAGTTTAACTCAAGCACCTGCCCTTCCTGCAACCACACTGGCAGATAATTGTTATCAGAGTATGTTCTATGGTTGTACAAGTCTCACTTCAGCACCGGAACTTCCTGCCACTGCTTTGACAAATTATTGTTATAATTATATGTTCTATGGTTGTACAAGCCTTACAGCAGCACCTGAACTTCCTACAACAAACATAAGGGCAAATCATTGTTACGATAATATGTTTATTAACTGTACAAATCTTAACTACATAAAGTGTCTTGCAGGACCAGATGGAATGACACCTACCTATTGGTGGGTTTCAGGTGTTGCTTCTTCAGGTACATTTGTCAAAAATCCCAATAAGTCAGACTGGACAACTGGTCCAAGTGGTATCCCTGAAAACTGGACTGTAATAGATGCCGATATCTAAAAAAAGCACTTTTTCTCATATCTATCACTTTTTTCCCCTGGCAAGTCTGCTGGGGTTTTTCTTTGTCCGCTTGAATAACTCCTTTTATAGGAAATAATCAAATAACAAAAAAATAGAGAATATGGCAAAGATTACTGTACATGGCGAAGAGGTTTTCAGAGCACAGAAAGACCAATTTGCCGTAGCCCCTACCTCAGCAGGTTATCAGGTGGCTTACTCCGCAAATGGAGTTGATTTTACAAATGACGCAGATGCACAAGTTCCTGCAAATGAGAACCTTGTATATCTTGGTGCAATGACCTATGGTTTCTACAAGTTGGTTGGCAATGAGGACAATGTGGAAGTGCTGGTCTAAATAATCTATAAATCAGTGAAAGAAATATGATAGTAAATAAATACAACAAAGGCGGCGGTGGTTCTGGTAGTGGAGTTACCCCCCAGGATGTACAGAGGCAGATAGATAGTGCCCTCACCCCTTATTGGGAATCTGGCGAGACCAAGGACTATGTGGATGAGGCAATATCTGGTATTTCCCTTGATGGCTATTACACTTCCGCACAGACCGAAGATGCAATCTCAGCAGCTACGGCAGGAAAGGCTGATGCACAGAATATTCAACCATCAACCGGTACCGGACAGGGAAACAAACCTTGGAGGTTCGCGGATTGGAATAAACAAGGTGTCATAACCGGTCCTTCAAATTCCTCAAGTGTATATGGAGCAGGTTTTGCTATAAATAACAGACTGATGTATACATTTACGCAGCAAAGAGGTGATTTCCCACACATATATGCCCCTCTTTCTGCTGGTACTGCTGGCGAAGTCCTTGTTTCTCTCGGTGATGGTAGTGCTCCTATATGGTCCGCTATGACTTTCCCTACCCCTGATGTAGATAAGGCTTATGTTGATTCAGCAATTACCGAGGTGCAGGACCAGATTGATACTATGGATGAGGTTGTATCTTCTGCACTTGTTGACCTTAAAGATAAGATTGATGAGATATCCGGTGCAACCCCAAGTGTAGACCTTTCGGGTTATTATACAAGTGCTCAGACCGAGGATGCAATTTCGGTAAAGGTTGAGAGTGCCTATACCATACTTGATGCACATATCACTGAGGTAGAGCAGGTTACAGCATCAGCATATACCGAATTACACAATGACATCTTGGAGGTATCCGCAAGGACTGCCCCTGATATGTCCCTTTATACCCCTACAAGTGGCTTTTCAACTATAAATGGTTCCGCAATCACCAATGGAGGTAATATTGTAATCCAGGGTGGCGAAGGTGGCAATTCCAATATCCTTGCAGCAATCACCACCCAGGCTGAATATGAAGCAATCTCTGGTGATGTTAAGACCGGGGATTTGATTCAGGTCCAGGATGTGGTTTTGGATGGTTATGATGGACCTCAATATGGCTTGTTTGAGGCTGATGTACAAGAAGAAGAATCCGATGGAGTTGTCAGAAAATCCATATACTGGGAAAGAAGGGATAATTCGCATAGTGTGCTTTTGTCTGATGAAGTTTATCCTTGGATGGCTCAAAATGGTGTACAACCTATTGAATTTCTCGGGGATACTTTCATTATTTCCTCTGATATGACTGCGGGGGGAGAAGAAGCATATAATGGTATAGGTTTTGATATTGACGGAAAGCCTGTAATCACCCATATTGCACCAGCATATGATGATGAGACAGGAGAAATTACCGGAATAACCAGGGAGGATACTCCAATTGGTGGTGGTGCGGATATGTCTGCATATTACACATCAGCACAGACCGAGGAAGCAATCACTTCAAAGAATTATGTAACAAGTGCACAAGTTGAGACACAGATTACCTCAAAGGGTTATGCTACTGTATCTCAAATACCTACGGTGCCAACAAGCAATACCGCATTTACTAATGATGCCGGATATATCACTAGTGCAGCTACTGCCAATATGGTTACATCTACCTCTGTTTCAACTATTTGGAAGGGTACCCAGGCTGAATATGATGCAATCACAACCAAGGACCCAAATACTTTCTACATCATAGTTTCCAACTAATAACTATCTAATATTTAAATAGTTATGACAAATTTAGAAATAAGTAGAGCATATATAGGTAATGAAGAGGTGGATAAGATATACTTGGGTAATACACAGATATACCCTACCGGACCTGCACCTGTGGATTACCGGTCAATGCCTCTTACAATAGAAGCCTTGTCAGCAGGAACACTCCAATTGACAAACAACACCTCACAGACAGACATATACTATAACCTTAATGATGGTGGCTGGCAACTGATAGGTACAGACAATATGTCCTTCAATGTGGATGCAGGTGATATTATTCAATTTGGAGCCACAGAAGCAGTAAACCTTCAACAATATAGTGCAGGAAGAAGCCTATTCTCTGGTAACACTCTGGCTTTCAAGGTTTATGGTAATATTGAGAGTTTGGAGTATGGTTACGGAGACTTTACAAACCGGGATACATCAGTATATCTGGAAAGTGCTTTTACCTATTGTTTTAGAAGTTGTTCCGGTCTCACCGATGCCTCCAATCTTGTACTTCCAGCAACAACATTGGCAAATAGTTGTTATGAGAGAATGTTCCGTGATTGTACAAGTTTAACTTCGGCACCAGAACTCCCTGCTACAACATTGAGTTGGTTGGTTGACCGGTGTTATGCTTTTATGTTTCAAAATTGTACAAGTCTAACCCAAGCACCAGAACTTCCTGCGACAGAATTGGCAAGTCACTGTTATTATGGCATGTTCTATGGTTGTACAAACCTCACTTCAGCACCAGAACTTCCAGCAGAGACATTGACAGATTATTGTTATTATAGTATGTTTAAGGGTTGTACAAGTCTCATTTCCGTACCTGAACTTCCAGCAACAAAATTGGAATATTACTGTTATTTTGGCATGTTCTCTGGATGTACTAATCTAAATTACATAAAGTGCCTTGCAACAGATATCCCTGCTACTAATTGTACAAATAACTGGGTAAATGGAGTTGCAGCAAGCGGTACCTTTGTTAAAGCCCCTTCTATGACTGGTTGGACCACAGGAGCATCTGGTATTCCAACCAACTGGACAGTGGAAGATGCATCTTAATAATAACCTATAACTAATTGAGATACAATGAGATATATACAGAGATTTGCAAATAGCAATGCGGTACAGACAGCCATAGCGGAAGAAGCCCTTGGAAAACCATACATTGCCTATTTGAATGATGAACACAGGATAGACTGGAATTCCATATCACCGGTAGATTACAGCCGGGAGTACTTGACTTTTGTGATTACTTCACCTGGCATACTAAAGTATAGTCTTAATGGTTATTCCCCCACACCCAAGGCACTTCAAATCAATTATAATGATACTGGATGGCAGCCTTTTGGTGCTGACATCACAGGAAGTACTATGGATGTCTATGAGGGTGATATTATAAAGGTCAAGGGAAACCATAACTCTTATATGGGAGAAACCTTTGAAGGGTTATATACTTTTGGGTATTGTACCTGTGGGTTCTACCTTCAAGGCAATATAATGTCACTTATATATGGTGATAACTTCATTGGTCAGACAACCTTCCCTGCAAATTCAACATATCAATTTCAACTTTTTTTTGAGTCTTGTACTGGTTTGACAAGTGTGGAAAATCTTATTCTTCCAGCAACAACACTGGCAGATGCATGTTATAGTGGTATGTTCCGTGATTGTACAAACTTAACAACCGGACCATCTCTTCCAGCAACAACATTGGCAAGTTATTGTTATAGTTATATGTTCTTTAATTGTGACAACATCAACTATATAAAGTGCCTTGCAACCGATATTTCCGCAAGCGACTGTACACAAGACTGGCTTGATGAGATATCTGTATCCAATGGTACTTTTGTCAAAAATCCTAATATGTCTTCCTGGACTACCGGTAAAAGTGGTATTCCAACCAACTGGACAGTAGAAGATGCTGATATCTAATAGTGCCGACAAAATAATCACTTTATAAATAATATGGAAAAAGGTGGGCTAGCCCACCTTTATTCATACTCCCATTTATATCCATAAACATTTGTTATTTGTCCATTTAGGCATTTCCATATGTTTCCATACCCATTCTTTTTTAGATACCTTGCTGCCCCCTTTATACTATTAAAATACAGCACACTCCCATCTTCTATATTTATCGCCTTCACCTTTCTTGGACACCTGGCAGACTTGTTTTTAATCCTTGTTTCCAACATTTTTTGATACACAGTCCCCATATCATTATTTTTTTTAAATGATAATGCTTTTCTTTCTTGTGCTGTCGCGTGGTTTACATTCTCCTCCCTTGTTACCCATTCAAGGTTTGATAACTCAGGATGCCCCTCAATATAAATATTATTATGCTTGTCCTCATCAATGTGGTTGACTTCCAAAACATCTATATCAAAATGTTGCAACCTTTTAGGAATTGGTATAAACAGCAAACCAACTAACCTATTTGCTGAAATACTGGTATGCATGCCGAGAATGTTGCCTCTATCAAATTGATATTGGTAGTACCCTCTTGCATTACTCGGTTTAATTATTCTTGTATAGCAGTGTTTTGTTCTGCCGTCTTTCATAATAATATCCCTTTCAAGTGATTTTAGTCTTCCATAGTTGGATATTTGATATTGTCCTGTAAAATCATAATGTTTTTTAAACCTATCATAAACAACATCTTTCCACTCTTCATAAGGTAGGTTTTCAATCTCTTGGTTTTTTCCAATTCTTCTTTTTGAGTACCATTTTCTGTAGTACTCTTTTCTGTATTCTTTACTCCACATAATATTAATCTTTTATAGAAAAATACAAAATTTATTTGATAAAAGCAATGCTATCATGCTTATAATGGTAAACAATAGTTGTCCGCTCGCAAAGCACCTTTTATTTAAAATAATCAATTAAAACAAACAGAAATGGAAAAAGAAATTAGGTCCATAGATATTGCTTTCAGAAATGAAAATGAGAGTAGAACTATAGATGGTTATGCCATTGTTTTTAACAGCCTTTCCCATGATTTAGGTGGGTTCTTTGAAAGAGTACTCCCTGAGGCTGTGGATGGTGTAATTGAGAAATCGGATGTGGTTGCCCTTCTTAACCATGACTCATCAAGGGGAATTTTAGGCAGAAGTAGAAATGGAATTGGTAGCCTTAAATTGAGTACTGATGACCATGGGCTTAGGTTTGTGGTTGACGCTCCTCATACTTCACTGGGTGATGAGTGCCTTGAATATTTAAAAAGAGGTGATGCAACCCAATGCTCCTTTGCTTTTACAGTCGCAGAAGATTCTTGGGAAAAACAAGCCGATGGTACATATATTCGTACAATTCGCAGGTTTGACAAATTGTATGACTGCAGTATTTTGACTTGTACTCCTGCCTATGAAGCCACATCAGTCTCATGCCGCTCTTTTGAGGAGTACAAGGCTGAGGAAGCAAGACTTGAAGAAGAGGCAAGACAGAAGGCAGAGCAGGAAGAGAAGGAAAAGAGACAAGCAGAAGAGGCAGAGAAGCAAGCAAAACTTAAGGAATACTATGATGGTCTAAGGAAGGAGTATGAAGATGCACTCAAAAAGGGTGATGAAATGAATAACCAATAGGTGCCGACAAAACCACTCCTTTATAAGATATAAGTATATAAATCATATAAGATTATGACCGAGATTGAAATAAGAGAGAAAATTATGACCCTCCAATCAGAACTTGAGTCTGTAATTGCCAATGGTGAAACAGAGCAGAGGGAACTTACAGAAGAGGAAAACACCCAGATGGTGAATCTTCGCACTCAGATTGAAGAGGCAAGGGCAGAACTCTCAAAGATTGAAGAAGAGAATAGAAAACTCGCAGAACAAACAAATCATAATAATGTAAATAACAATAAGACTAAAATGAAAGAAATCAGACTTTTTGATTTAGTGAAGGGTGTTGTAGAGAACAACATTACTGACGAAATGAGGGCTTATGTGAATGGAAACCAGATTAACCTCCGTGCTGACATCCAGGCAACTGCTGAGGAATATGGTAAGGAGAATGTCCCTGAGGAGAAGAAGAGGCTTGAGGTTGCTATCCGCAATGCTTCTGTCCTTAACAGGGTAGGTGCCACTTGGTTTGGCAATGCAGTCGGTAATATTCGCATCCCCAAGTATGATGGCTCCAATGTATTTTGGGCTGACTCCGAAAATGATGATGCACAGGATGGTGCAAGTGGTTTCACTGAGACAGTGCTTTCTCCTAAGAGACTCACTGCTTACATCACTATTAGCCGCCAATTCCTTGCTCAGTCCCCTGAAGATGCAGAGGCAATCCTTATCAGTGACCTTGCTGCTGCTATTGCTGAGAAACTTGACCAGACTGTATTTGGTGATGAGGCTGGTTCTGATGCACAGCCTGCCGGTCTCTTCAATGAGGATGCTGACTATATGGTAACCGGTAAGAGTATGGCTTCTATGGCTTTTGAGGATGTCCTTGAACTTGAAGAGAAGGTTGAGGAGAAGAATGGCACTGAGTTCATCTTTGTTGCTGACCCTAAGGTAAAGTATGGTCTCCGTGGCACTCAGATGGCTTCCGGTCTCCAGTTTGTCTGGGACGGTGGCGAAATTGATGGTCGCAAGGCTGTGGTTTCCAACTCTGTCGCAGAAGGTGGTCTCCTTTGCTTTGACCCTCGTGACCTCGCTGTCGCAACTTGGGATAATGGTGCATTTATCACCGTAGACCCTTACACCCTCGCTGGCAAGAACCAGATTAAGATTACTGTCAACTACCTTGTTGATGCTGCTCTTAAGGGTAACCGCATTTCTGCAACTGTCTTCGGAGAATAAGTCTATTTCATCATATAGAAGTCCAATATGTATATAGAACTTGATTACGCAAAAAAACACCTCAATATTGAGCCAGACTTCACCGAGGATGACGAGTACATCTTGGGTCTCATAGATATGGCTGAGGCTGCTGTCCGGGTTCATGTAAATGAGGACTTTGACCTACTGGCAGAAGAGAATGGGGGTTGTCTCCCAGCCCCCCTTCTTCAAGCCATGCTACTGATGATTGGTAATATGTACCAGAATAGGGAGCCTCTTGGTACTAAAAATCTTGCACTCCCCTTTAATTATCAATACTTAATTGACCTTTATAGAAACTATTACAACTAATGATATTCAGCGGACATCTCACAGAAATATTGAAATTCTACAAGATTGTGGAAACCCAGAGTGGAAGTGGGTACAAGGACACCAGTGAGGTATATATGTTTCAAGTGAGGGCTGAAAGGCTTAAAAACAAAGAAACATACCTTGTTGATGCTGATGAACTATTCCACTCATCAGAACTTACTTTTAGGATTCGCTACCGCAAAGAAATTGACGAAACCAATATAGTTGAATATGAAGGAAAAAGGTATAGGATAACAAGTTTGGACAAGTATATGGATGATAACCAACTTACAATAATACTTTCAAAAATTAATGACTAATGATTTGTGATTTAGGTGCATGCCGCAAGTGGTATATGGGTAATGTCATAAGGGACATCTTGCTTGCAGACCCTCAGATATATGAGCAGGTAGGCAATCACATATATCCAATAGTGGCAGCAGAGAATACAAAAGGCGATTTCATAGTATATCTCCGTCAAAAGTATTCAAAGTTGGTAGTCAAACAGGGTGTATACCAAGATGAGTGTGAGGTTGCAGTAATAGCAATAAGCGAAAATTATGATGATGCCCTTAGGCTTGCTGATAACATAGATGCAGCCCTTACTGGTACACATATCAATGATGAAGATGGGTGTAGAGTGGATATTCTTCTTGCGGATAGCACAGAGACTTTTGAAGATAACAAATACATAGAGACCTTGGTGTTCTCAATAAAATAAGAAATAAAAAAACAAAACAGATATAATTATGGCATGGTCGGTAAATAGCGATTTGGTTAAAGGTAATGACATGTGGCTTTACCTTGTTGAACTTGGTAATAGCGGAATGACTTCCGGCATGGTTTCAAATGCGAAGGTTCTTGCCTACTCACAGTCTTGCTCACTTGAGGTGAATGCAGATACCCTTGATGTTACCACAAAACTGGCTTGTAGATGGAATGCAGTACTTCCTGGTAATGCTTCCTATACAGTATCCTCTGATAACCTTTACTGCTTACAGAGTGCCGCTGCTGCAAACAATGCTTTTACAGTGGATGACCTCTTTGATGCAATGGTTGAAGGAAAGAATATTGGTTGGGTGCTTGCACAGGACTCCTCTGATGAGTGTGGTACTGTTGGTGGACCTGATACCAGCAAGGCTTACTATTTCGGTGAGGGTGCAATCACTTCCCTTTCAATTTCTGCCTCTAACAATGAAATTGCTACTTCTTCACTTACCATCACTGGTTCAGGTGAAATTCAGTACAACTCTTAATTGATTGTAGGTTAGTATTTTATGACGCAGGGTGGCTCATAGGGAGTCACCCTTTAGTCTTTTGAATTCATCAACAGACATCCTTTTGTATTGTCTGGCACTATTGCATATTTTACAGGCACATACACAATTCTCTGGTGTATGTGCTTTTTCATTGTCAATCCTATCACAACCAAGTTTTCTCCAATCAGTCTCCCCACAATAAACACAAGATGAAGTGAATATGTTTTCAAGTATCCAATTCTTTGTTATTGTGGTCTCTCCCCTATTGTCCAACCTGTCTTTGTAGCGATAACTACTTAATAGTTGTTGTGCTCTTCCGGCTTGTGTTTTTCTAAACTCCCTTTGATAACTCTTCTGGTATTCCCTTCTTTCAGGGGCTTTCTCTCTTGCCTTTTCCAGTATGGTTTCCCGGTTCTTTTGATAATACTTCTTTTGACTAATATTGTGTTTCTCTGCTGTCATATTACTATAGTACAGACATTTTTTGGATTGTACCAATTTTGTCCGCTTTCAAACCACCTTTCCTAAAAAAGGATAATATGTGGTTTAAGAAGTGGTTTAAGAAAAAGAAACCTGAAAAGGCGAAGATGGATTTAAGCGGATATGATATTGTATTGTCCATCAAATCAATATGTATGTATGAAAGGTTATCAGGCAAGTCTTTCTTTAATTTTAAGGAAGAAGATATGGGTATGCTTCTCTATTGCTCCTTCTATACATCAAACAATATTGAATTGAAGTATGAAACTTTTATGAGTATGCTTGAAGTGGATGATATAACCACTTGGGCAGTAAGCAAATACAAGAACATACTTGAAGTAGTACAGCAATTTAAATCCACAAATACAAGTGAGAATGAAGAAAAGACAGATGAGGATGCCAAGGAACTCACTATGACAGATATGGCTACCTCACTCATAGTAGATTATCACCTTGATGCTCACTATGTTATGTATGAGATGAAACTATGGGAACTTGAACCTATGTATAAGGCTGCTGATGCTGCTGTGAAGAGAAGATATGAGGAGGAAAGACTATGGGCTTATATAGATATCCTGCCCCATGTTGATAGCAAGAAGATAAAGGGACCTGATGACCTATTACCTTTCCCTTGGGAGAAAAGCAAGGTGGATAGAGCAAAAGAAAAACTTGAAAAGAATAGTTCAGCAGCATTTGCATTTTTAAGTAAGCAGAATAAAGATAAGGACTAATGGCAAGCGGAGAATTAACAATAGTACTGGATAAAGCGGATTATGACAGGGTGCAAAGGTGGCTCTCTGAATTTAGCACTGCAGACCAGAAGAGTATTGTTCAAAATGCCCTGAGAATCGGTGCTAAATCACTTCAAGCAGCCGGTAAGTCCAACCTTGCTCAAAGAAATAAAGTGCATACCGGACATCTTAAAAAATCCTTTGGAATGAGGGTGGTAAAAAAGAGGTCTTATGCTCTTGTAGGTTTTAAAAGACCCGGTGGAGCCGCGTCATATCTTGTGGATAGGGGTACTAAAAAGAGGTGGACAACAAAAGGTTATTACAGGGGAAGTGTATCAAAGGGAAAACCAAATACTGGTTCCATGTTCTGGACAGATGCCGTAAACACAGAAGGAAGAGTTGCCCTAAATAAAATAATGGATGCCATATACAAATCCCTGGATGAACTAGCAAAAAGAAATCAAAAATGAGCATACTCCCATTTATAACCATATGCTGTTTTGTTTTCGCCTCTACAACATTTGGTTATTCCTCTCCCAAGATTTAATTCTTTAATAGCATCACTTGCACAATCCCAAGTTTTAATCAGTTCACCATCAAGTGTATATTGGTTTACTGGTTTTGATTGGTAGTTGTTTTTACCGGAAGAGTATTCACATTTTTTGCCTTTGTTCCATGGTTTTTTACCATACATCCCATTTCTAATCCCTTTGTTTGCTTGGGATATTTTTTCTTTGGTTTCCTCTGTTACAATGTGCCCGGTATTACCTTCGCTGATTTTCCTTCTTTGTTCCAGGGTGTGTTTTTTTCCTTGGTGGCTTTTTCTTAGTTTTTGCCTGGTTTCCTCTGACACTTTTACCCCCCAGGGACCTCTACCCCCTCCACATAAGTTAAGGCATAGAGGGTCTGTCTCCCAAAGGTTCCCAATAATTTCCATCTCTCTCTTTAAATTCTCTTCAAATGAGGGATTATATTCAAGTATCTCCTTTATGATAGACTGCCCCTGCTTTCTCCCATATTTTTTATAATAATCCCTTATTATTTTGCCGCTTCCGTAGTAATCCCAATCTGCATTTTTTGTGCTGTGTTTTCCAATATAATAATGTCCTTTTAGAGTTCCTTTTAGACAGGTGATTTTATAAATGTAGTGTACCATACTGATACTATAGTACAGACATTTTTTGGATTGTACCAACTTTGTCCGCTTACAAATCACCTTTTCAAATAAATATAAGTTATAAAGTACAATTATATATATGGCTCGTAACTCAATGTCTTTTAATGCCAGTCTCAAACTCAATAGTGCTGGCTTCAAAAAGGGTGTAGCAGAAGTAAAATCAGCACTTGCAAGTTTGAAGAGTTCTTTCCTCTCTCTTGCCGGTGCTCTTGGTGCTGGTCTTGGACTTACTCAATTCATATCCAACATGAAGGATACTGCTGTACAATTGTCATCAGCACAGAATGTATTGAAGAATGTCAGCAAGGTCACCAAGGAATATACAGATGGTGTAAATAAGGGCAGTGTAGAAATCAACAACTATGCTGAGAATCTGGAATATGTGAGAAGGCTTGCAAAGGACTACTCACAGGACCTTATTGGCTTGACTTCAAACTTCGCTAAATTCCATGCTGCTTGTGATAAGACCAACCTAAGCCTGGAAGCACAAAAGGATGTATTTGAGGCACTTACCAGGGCTGCTGCTTACTATCATATGTCAGCAGACCAGGCGAATGATATGACCTTGGCAATCACCCAGATGATGTCAAAGGGTAAGGTGACCAGTGAAGAGTTGAGAAGGCAATTGGGTAACTCCCTCCCTGGTGCTTTCAACTTGATGGCTGCAGCAATTGGTGTCACTACCGCACAATTGGAGGATATGATGAAGAAGGGTGAGGTTATCTCTTCCGAGGCTCTCCCAAGGTTTGCTGCAATGCTCAATACAGTAACCAAGAGTGCTGACTTTGATTCCTTGCAGATGTCCATAAACAGGTTAAAGAATACCTGGACAGAGTTTGTGGAAAGAAGTGGTGCAGAAAATATGTACCAGGGAATTATCAATGGGGCAAATAGTGTTGTTGGTGCAGTATCAAGGAATATCAGAGAAATATCCAGCCTCTTAAAGGGTCTTGTTGCCGGTATTGTCGGTGGTGGAGTATTCAAGTACCTCAAAAAGCAGAGTGACAATTATATTGCAGGGGTAGAGGCACAATTGAAGGACCTTCCCAAAAAGTATGAGGCAGCCACAGCAGCAGCCTTCAAAGGTGTTTCTGGCGAAGAATTTAAAATCAATGACCCCAGGTTTAAAAACAAGTATGTCAATAATAGGGGGCTTCTTCAAAAGATGTCCACTGAGGAACTCAAGACTGTCTATGCATATACTGATGCAATTGTACAATTAGATAAGGCTGAGAGTGCCCTGGGAAGAAAGGACGGAATAGCAAAGAGTCTCCATCTCAGCAAGACAGACCTTCAAAACCTTAAAGACCTCAATAAAGAGGTGGGTTATTTAGTTGCAAAGCAAGAAAAACTGGAGGCTAACTTTGTGCCTCTTGGGAAAAAGATAGGTGCCGCTTTCAAGGGTATTGGAATGCAAATTAAGGGCATAGTATCTTCTATGGGTGCTATGGCTGTGGTATCTGCTGTAATAGCCGGTCTGACAGCAATATATTCTTACTGGAAAAAAATCCACGATGAACAGAAGAGGGTTAATAGGTTATTCTATGATTATATTGACTCAATGAGACTTGTAGCCAGGGAATCCAATTCAAATGCTACTCTAATGGAGAAGAACCTGAAAATTCTGGGTGATTCATTAGATGGTAAGAACATGATAAGAGCGAAAAATGCCCTGGATGAATTGAACAAGGCAATGGGTACCTCTTACACTTTGGAAGCACTTACCAAGACCAAAAAGGCATACGAGGATATTGTCAAAGAGGTAGGTAGATGGATTGAGGCAACAAAAACTCAGGCTATGGTTCAGGCACTTGCAGCCAAAGCCACAGAAGTTCAAATTGAAATAGATAAAATAAATATCCGCAACTCTGAGTTAAAGAAGGAAAGGGAGAAACTAAACAAAGGTCTATTCACCGGCTTTAAACTTGGAAAAATTGAGATTGAAGAGGGGTTGAACAAAAGAGCACTGGAAGAATATTCAGCCATACTTAAAGATGTAAATTTCCAAATGGACAAGTTGCAGATTAAGTGGCTTGACTTATATAATGATGGAAACTCCAATGGTGGTGGCGGTGGTGGAAAAACCACAGATATTGAAAAGGTCTTTGAAAAATACAATGAGAATTTAAAGGAACTTGAAAACAAACTCAAAGAACACGCAATCACCCAGGAAGAGTTCAATGAGGAATTTGACAAGTTGGTGAGCAAGTTCTGGGAAGAAGCAGCAGCCACAGGCAAATACTCCATAGATGCAATCCTTGACAAGATGGATAAGGGGAAAACCCTGACCAAAATGGAGAAGTGGTACAAGGACCTCTATGAAGCGGCACAGAAAGCAGCAGCCAATAATACTGCAAGGGCTATCTCTGATGCAATCACTGAAGCCATAGATGATGCAATTGACGAGGCAAACAAGAAACTTGACAGCCAGATGGACAAGTGGCTGGAAAGGACCGAAAAGGCTACCGATGCCAATATAGAAAACCTCCTAAAAGATAAACCAAAGAGAGGTAATAGGGATACAACCTTTGACTATGACAAGACCCCAAGCACAATTATAGGAGAGGAAGCCAGTGATGCCAAGTCCTATATGAAGGAACTTGAAGATGCTATCAATGACATAATCTCCAAATATGACAACCTTGAAGATGCTGCTGATGCTGTAAAACAGAAACTTGCAGAATGGAAGGCTGAACTTGCACTGGTCAAGAAAGAGGCTTCAACCCTGGAAGAGGCTATGAAACTTGCTAAAATCCAGGAAGATATAGATGCACTCCACAAATCCATAAATGATGCTGTCTATGGTGGAATAAAGAATATGGCTTCCTCTATGGACAGGGTGGTAAAGGGAATGGAAACCCTTAAAAATGTCATGGAGGACAAGGATTCTGATGGCTGGGATGTCTTCATTGCTCTTTTCAACCAATTGGTGCAGATAGTAGATACTGTAATTTCAGCCTATGAGACATTGCAGAAGGTAAGTGAGGCTGCCAATAAACTTAGCGAAGCGGAAATAGCACTATCAACCACAAAGATATCCCTGCTTGAAAAGGAACTTGCTCTTAGACAGGCAATTGCAGCACAAAAAGCAATAGATACCCAGGAAACCCAGAAACAGGCTGCTGCAAATGTGACCGAGGCGGCTACTGCAAAGGCTGCTGCTTCCGCAAAGGCAAGTGAGGCTGTGGCAGGGGCAACCGCATCAGGTGCAAAACTTCCTTTCCCTGGCAACCTTATAGCAATTGCAATTGGTGTAGGACATGTCCTTGCTGTTTTGGCTAACTTACATAAATTTGCTACTGGCGGTATTGTAGGTGGAAACTCATATAGTGGAGACAAACAACTTGCAAGGGTGAACTCAGGCGAAATGATTTTGAACAAGCAGCAACAGGCAACACTATTCAATGCAATCAACAGCGGAAAATTCGGTGGTGGTGGAGAAATCACCTTTAAACTCAGGGGTACAGATATTATCGGTGCAATTCGGAATACTGAGAGAAGGGCAAAGGGTTATTAGTTAGCATATTTCCAAGTAAGCCCATTAGCACTTATTTGTTTCCCACATGCACATCTTTGTATTGAAGCAATGTGAGCATTTGTTTGCCGAGAGGCTTCCTTAATAGATGGAAAGGTTTGTCCAAGTTCTACACAATAGACAGGTTTGGATAAATCTTTCCTGTTTTTATGGATTGCTGATAGCCTTTGTTTCATTGTGCCGTAGTTCTTATTGTATTCCTCACTGCACCACTCAAGGTTTTCAACAAAGTTTTCTGATTTCACTTCCGATTTATGATTTACTTGTGGAAGGTTCTGGGGATTGGGTAAGAATGCCTCTGCAACAAGCCTATGCACCATATACCATCTTGCCTTGCAGTTTTTCATCAAGGATACTCTTTTATATCCATGATTATCTTGTTGAGATAGTATCCTTTCCGGTTGTTTCCTTCTATATAATACTCCATTTACATAGTACTCATTTACCCTTTCTAAACTCTTTACTCTTCCAAGGTTGCTTACCTGATAAAGTCCTTCAAAATCTTTTATATCTTTCCATGTCTCTTTCATACCAATAATTTACAAAAAATAATTGAGAATTGAAAATGTCTGCTCACAATATTACTTTATAAATAAAAGAAATATATGAGTAACTATATTGCCCATTTTAACACAACCACCTGCAATAAGAAATACGAAGTAAGGATTATAGCAAATTCTGCTTCTGCTGAATATGAGGAAATTCCCCTTGCAGCAGACCAGCCTTTTGTGGTAAGATACAATACAAGTGAAACCCCCTTTGACCCTGTAAGGACATCCACAGCAACCATAAATGTAGTTTATAGTGATTACTTGGAAGATGCCCTTTCAAATTGTGCACAGGATACCATAGTGGAATTGCTTGATATAACCACCGAAACACCGGAAACAGTATGGGTGGGGTATCTTCATCCAGGTCCTTTTGATGCCGGTTATGACCACTGCTATGAGACCTTTTCCCTTGAAGCGGCTGACTGTATCTCTTCACTCCAATACATAGATTATACAGAGAGTAATAGTGGTGGCATAGTAACCATCAAAAGCATCCTTGACCAGATATGTACTGCTGGTGGAGAACTTGATGCCTGGTGCTGGACAAGAAGCAAAAGAACCGGTACAACTCCAGGTGCAATGATGCCTAACAATCTGTATATCAGTGAGCATAACTTCCAATTCAATGATGTTGAAGAGGAGTGGAAATTGAGTGATGTGCTGGAAGAGATATGCAGGTACTTTGGGTTTACTGCACTCCAATATGGCAGGAGAATGTACCTTGTTGATTACCAGTACCTTGAAACACACTCTGACTTGTATGTGACTTGGTACACGAAGGCTAGTGACTATCAAATTCCAACTACACAGCACCTTGATGGAGAATATACTGTGACAAAGGAGAGTTATAGGTCCGGTGGTGCTTCAATATCCTTTGAGCCGGTGTACAACAAGGTTACTGTCAATGCCAATATGTATGCTGCTGATGAATTCATACCCAATCCCTTTGATGATGCCCTGCTGACCAATAGGCTAAATAGTGGAGATACCTTTGCCAATTTTGAAGTGACCCCTGAAACCCCTAACAAGGCAAAATATCCAAATGGAGCAACCTGGTATTCCCTTGGCATTGAGCAGAATTACAAGGAAGAGACTTCCGGGGATACCCAATACAGATACTTTCACAGGTTATATGACAACAAGTACTGGGAGAGTGTCTATTCCTTGGAGGGAGGTAGTTATGCCAATCCAAGTGAATCGGACCGCAAATCAAGCAACATAACCAAGGTGTACCGAGGTGGAACTATATGTGACCTGGGGGTGGTAAGAAAAGATTACAGAAGTGATGCAGGTCAGTGGATTGTGCCTTCCAAACTTGACTATACCAGATATATATGTATCAGTGAGATGCATAATAATTTAAAGACCGGTATGAATAATGTGGTGTTCAAATTGAAGGATGGCTTTAAGTCAAGGGTGAAGATGAGTGATAAGTCCTTCCTGGTGCTTAATTGCAGTGCTGTGTTTGAAAGGCATCCAAGAAGAAACTACATAAACCCTTCCTGGGACAATACAGAATGCTCTACTGCATGGATGGCTGCTGGTCATTACCGGAATAGTATCGCAAGACCAAGGTTCAGAATACATATTGGTGACAAGGGGTGGAGTTCATCACAAAACCAATGGGTGAGTGCCGGTACTGTATATGACTACTGCTCACCTACAATGAGATGGGATGAAAATAATCACTCCTTTTGGAACAAGGAAATATCAATCCTTAACAATGTGTCTTGGGAGGATAAGGTGAATTGCGAGGGCATAAAAATACCTTTAAGTGGAATAGATACCACACAGGAGATTTCTTTTGAATTCCTTAACCCTGCTCCTTCCTTCTATGGAAATACCGGCAACCCCAATTTTGAAGACAAATTCTATGAGGTGAATGCCTATTGCTGGATTTCTGATTTCTCTCTCAAATGTGTGGAAGAGGGACAGGAGGAAGATGGCAATGACAGTGATGTGATATATGAGAATGTGATAGATGAGTGTTCCATAAATGACTTGCAGGAGATAAGGGTGAGACTTACTACCTATGCGGAAAATGTCAAACCAAGTTATTCCCATGTTCTATATGATACCAGAATTCTTAATGCTCCTATTGTCTTCCTTACCGGTGTGCTTGAAGATAGCCTTGGTAACACAGACCCACAGAAACCGGAAGAGAATATCATACAGAAATATGTCCATCAGTACAGCACTCCTACCAAGAAGATAACCCTTGCAATAGAAGATAGTGTAGCACCCTTCCAGAGATTGCTTGGTGTGGATATAGAGAACCCCACAATAGCATATGTGCCCCTGGGAAGTGAGATAGATTACAGGTTTGCCACACAGAGAATAACAACAATTGAAAAACAGAAGTAAGATGATTTTTACAAGCAAGACAATAGCCCCTCACGGAAGAAACAAGTATGGTAATTACTACTCCACCGGTAATATTACCAAGAGTGTAATTACCACCACTTATGCAGGTAATAACACCACTACAACCATAGTACCTGAGAATCCTGAGGAAAATGTAGATGACAAGAGTTTCTTCTGCATTTTGAGCAAGACACAGAGCACCTTTGACGCACTTGACCTAATCCAGGGTACAAGTGATAGCACTACTGTAATTGCTTATAGGGGGTATGACAAGGCACCTGTATATATTTGTGATATGGCTAATGTGGTGGTGACAGAGGAGGAAGGTGTAATCCAGGATATCACCCCACCTGCCAATATGGGTCTTGTGGGTATTCCAAGCGGCATCTCTGTAACCTTCTCAAATAATGGAACAAGTGCAGCCACAATCACCTTCTATGCTGACAGTGACCTTACAGGAAACACAGGCACAATCCAAATCCCCTGTGTAATCTATAAGAGAAGTGAGGCAACCCCAAAACCTGATGATATACTTGACTGGTACAAGGCACTGGATTATTGTGAGCAGGTATGGCTTGATTTCACTTGGGTGGTAAACAGGAATGGTGCTTCAACCTATGTCCTTGACCTTTCCAATGAGAGAGCCGGTGTGAATTGTGATAGTGCCGGTACAATATATACAGCATCCACAGCCACACTTACCTGTACAGCAACCACTTACTATGGTACAGAAGTGGTCCAGGGTGCTACTTACAGCATATCCATACAACCAAGATATAATGCTGTGGGTGTATCCATAAGCCAGTCCACAGGAGAATTGCATTGGGCTTCCAACTTCTCTTTCACCGGACCAAACCTTCCCATAGATGTGATTGCCTCTGTGGATGGAAACCCTGTGGCAACCAAGACAATGAGTATAGACAAGAATTACCCTGGACCTGATGGCTCTCCTGCTGTAACAAGGTGGATAGTAACCGATTATGATGTGGTTACTTACAATCCCAATACAAGGACCCTTTATCCTAATGCGGTACAGGCTTGGGTAATGATGCAGGAAGGTGGTGATGAACCTGTGAGGGATACCGCCACCACAATCTACTATGGATATGACACAACCACTCCTACACAACCCCTCCCCTCTACTGGTGCTGCTGCCTATAACACAGTGTCAGCAATAACCTTTGCCTTAAAGAATTCCAGTAATGTCTATTATGAGATTGAGACAGTGCCTATTCTGTGGGCTGGTGCAAATGGTACTGATGGTGTTGATGGAGAAGATGGACAGGATGGAGCAGATGGTGAATCAGCATATTACCTCACCCTGTCAAATGACAATGCAAGTATAAATGCAGATGCTGATGGCAATATTCTCCCCTATGCAATCAAACCCACCTGTAAGACCAAGTTGTACTATGGCTCCACAAGGTTAACCGGTGCCACATATACCATAGATGCAGGTACTGCCACAGGTGTAACCATCACAACCAGCAACAATGGTATAGGTACAATCAACTTTGCTAACAACTTCAACTTCACCGGGGATACACTTGAAATATCAGTAAGTGGTATCTCTGACAATACCTTGAGGGATGTAAAGATAATGAATGTGACCAAGGCAAAGGCAGGAGCAGAAGGAGAACCTGCTGTATCATATTGGCTTTCAATAAATTATGGTGAGATTATATATAACCCTAACACCCATGCTTTCAGCCCATCAGCAATAAGCGGTACGGCATATCAGCAAAGGGGTGAGGAAGCATTTATCCCCTCCCCTGCCTCAGAGACCACAATCAAATACAAGTGGCAATACTTATCAACAGGAGATTGGACCTCAGAGACCGAATATACAAGGGGAAGCAACATCACAATAACTACTGCAATATGTGAGAATTACAGGAGATTGAGATTTATCCTCTATAAGGGAACCAGCCAATTGGACCAGGAAGATGTGGATATAATGAGGGATGGTGCTGATGGTGCTCCCGGTCAAGGAAGGACAGGTGCTGCAATCAGGGGACCTTATGATTATGCAACCAATTCTGCAAGTACAAGATGCTGGTGTGCAGGAGTAAGTAGTTCAACCTGTGATGATTGCGACAAGTGGATAGATGTAGTGCTGTGTGGTGATACCTATTATTACTGCAACACCACATATTACGGAACTCTTGCCTCTCATTTCCCTGGTTATTGGACTTCCGGTGATAGTTTTGACTTTGTTGCTGCAAAACTCATCCTTGCTCCCAATGCTTCAATTGATTTTATGACAAACAATGAATTATACCTTAGAGATAGCAATGGAAATATCACTGCCGGTGCTGCTGGTGGTAATGGAATAAACTTCTGGGCTGGTGCTTCATCTCCTGGAAATGCCTCTTTTACAGTGAATAATGACGGTACTATGCTTGCGAAGAAGGGCACTTTTGGCACTTTTACAATCGGTACTGATGATTTGAGCAAGTCTTCCCTTAATGCGTCCGGTACTTCTTATGATGGGGATTCAAATCTTGTCAAGGATGAATTGAGTTTAAGTTCCCAATTGGTATCCTTATACAGTAGTGCAGCCACAGGTAATGCGACCCAGATATATCTCTCTGCCACCGAAAATGATGTGTATAAGGACCTTGCAAATGCCACCTTTGATATCAAGTACTCCGGGGGAAAAACCAATGACTGGAGGGAGACCAAGGCAATTGAAACCAATGGAACAATCTCCGGGACAAGGTTTATTGGTAAAAGGGGTACTGCAGTGACTTCCTTCCCAGATGATATAGAGGTCATCTTTACCACTTCCTCTTCAACTATGTTCCAAAAGACCGGATACTGGCATATAAATGGGTACAAAACCAATATTCCCTACACATCCCCAGGCTCTCTATTCCACAAAGTAGGTAGTTGGTGGTGGTATGGGACTGAAAACACGAAGATACCTGTAACAGCACCTTCCGGACCATCAGACCACTTTACATCAGGCTCTTCCGAGGAAACCTGGACCTTTAATGGCAGTGACCTCAATATTACATATATGGGAAGTTATGTGAGTTTTAATGAGTCTCACAATGCCTGGCTTGTAAACAATAGTCCTTCCTACAATACAGGCATACAGCATCCTCTAAGCGGAATAATCACCCCCAATGCCATATATAAAGGTGTGGAACCCCCTGCAACCAGAGCCACTTCTTGTCCTTCACAGGGTATGGGTTCTTTGATAGGTTTCTATGACAGGGGTACTTTTGGAGAGGTTGCAATTGAAAGGGGTTCTTCAACAGGGTCAGGTTATGTGGTATTACAACTTGCATCAGCCGGGCAACACCTTACAGCATATAGCAGGTGTAGTTGGCTTGAAGTAACAAGTGTAAGTGCTTCCGGTTCCACTCCCACTTTATCCCTCAAGGTAACTCAGAGTTATGGGGGAACAAGATATGGATTTGTAGAACTATTTGATGATAAAGTACTTATCGGAAGGGTTGTAATCAAACAAACCGCAGAGTAACCGGTGCCGCCAAAACCAAGTCTCGCTACCTTGATAGTGACCGGTTAGGGTGAACTGATGATGATAGGTTCACCCAATATTAAAAAAGAGATTGGTTTTCCAGTCTCTTTTTCTTTATAAAATCCTTAAAAGGTTTACCCTTCCTTTCTATATTGCATTTATAACATGAACAAACACAATTCTCCGGGGTATGTGGGAGATTATTATCTATCCTGTCACATCCAAGTTTAGTCCAATCTGTTTCGCCACAATATACACAGGAAGAAGTAAATACTTTATCCACAATCCAATTCCTGGTTATAGTGCACTCACCCCTATTATACTTTTTATCCTTGTTTCTATAATGTTGTACAAGTCTTCCTGCTCTACCCGATTGTGTCTGTCTGTACACTGCTTGATATGCTGATTTTTTTTCTTTATCACACCAGTTTTCATTTTTTACCCTCCACCTTTTATTAGCATCGCTTCTTTTTTTTACTTCTTCTCGCCAAGCCTTTTCTCCATATAGGGTTATGTATTCCGCTTTTTTTAATTTACTCATATCGCAAATATACAAAAACTTTTAATAATAAATGTCTGCTCATTTTTCTCCTTTAGTAGTGAAAAAAGGAAAAGATTATGAGCAAATTAAGTAAAGTTTTATTTGTGATATGGATGGTGCTTGCTATTGCTTGCTTTATTAGTGCTTTCTATGTCACTCCTGCATTTGTAAGGGTTATTGGAGTTTTGTTTGGTATTGAGAACCTGATGGTAATAATGAGTTGGGGTCTTGCTACAATCCAAGCACTAATTGAAAAGAATAAGGAGAAATAACTATGGGGTGTCCTTGTAAAGCAAAGAAAAAGCCACAGCAAGGAAAGCCTGTGGATACTCCTCCAAAGAAAGAAGAAGAAAAGAAGTAAAATATTATGCCAGAGTTAGTTAGGGACTTTTGGGCTGGAATGCCTTTGGGTATGTACATTATCCTCATATTGGCTATCGGTATTGGGGTAGCCGGTTTTGTAGTACCTCCTGTGGGGGCAATAAGTGGCTCTGTATTAAAGGGTATGGCTCTTATTCTTGGTGCAGCCTGGTTATACTATGTTACAGCCCACATACCTACTATACTTGCATCAGGTGCCAAAATAAGGGCTGAGTATGGCAAGGCAAAGATAGAGATAGGAAGGAAGAAGGAGCAGATAGAAGATGATAAGGATAGACCTGAACCAGAAATTGAGCAATAACTTTACCCTTGGTGAGTTTATTGCTTCCGATACAGCCAAAAAGAAAGGGATAAACAATACCCCCACTTTGGCTGACATCTGTCATATGAAGGAGTTGTGTATCAATCTCTTACAACCAATAAGGGATGCTTGGGGAAAGCCAATAAAGGTCACAAGCGGATACAGATGCTACAAATTGAACAAGGCAGTAGGAGGCTCACCCACATCAGTACATATGAGGGGTTGGGCTGTGGATATAAAACCAGCATCAGGTTCATACAAGGACTTTGAGGATTTTGTAATCAATTTCTTGGAGGAACACCCAGAGATTAAGTATGACCAAGTTATAAAAGAACAGAGTGGGAATTCCAAATGGGTACACCTGGGTTTAAAGAACAATGTTGGAAAACAAAGAATGATGCTTTTTGACATCAAGCAGTAATATCTAATATTTCATAGATATTTTGAGATTATCTAAAAAAATATCTATTAAGAAATTCCCTAATAGCCAGTAATTATTAAGAAATAACCTTGGTATTACTCCAAGGTTTTTTTTGTGTGCACTATCAGTACTATTATTGTACACTTATAGTACTATTATTGTACTATATCAGTACTGATTATGTACTGTATGTGTACTGGTAGTGTAGTATGTATATGTTTATGTATATGATTATGTTTTATGAATATGTATTATGTTATATGATATATGTACTATTGAATATGTTTATGTATTATGTTATATGTTATTTGTTTTTTTAAAAAATAGTTTGTATTCTATAGATAGAAAAAAAATATAAATTTAATTTACTTTTTTAAAGAACACACTATTTATTATTGTAAAGAGAATAGTTAAAAGGATAAGGGACTTTTAACAGTACAAGAATAAAAGAAAGATACAGCCCACACTCCAAAGGTGCCCTTATCACTGGCGGAGAGTGGGTTTTTTATAAGATGAAAGAATATGATATTACAAAACTTCCCTTCACTTCAATATCAAGGGAAAATTGGGAAATGCTGATGGAGTTGGATAAGGATTCACTCTATGATGTAATGCAGAAGATTGGCAACTATGTACTGACAGGAGAAAGGTGTGACTGTGACAACACCCTTTCAAAGATAGTGTGCAATCAGGTTATAAGTGTGATTGACCGAAAGGGTGAGGCATACTGCAAGACCACAGGCAATCTTAAACCCAGGGAAAAGAAAGAAGTGGTAAAGCAAGAGCCTCAACCAACACCACAACCAGTAGAGGAACCAACCAAGGATGATGATGCCCTCTTTGAAGATTTCTTCTCTGACTCAACAATGGATTATTCAAGCCTCCTAACAAATGTAACATACTTCAAGGAAAGGAAGAAAGATGAGTTGAACAGATTATTCCAAAGGTTAGGAAAGAGATATACAGGTGGTCAGATAATCCAAATGCTACAAGATAAATATTTAGAAAGAGCAAACACCCAATGAGAAGATTAGAATTAAAGACTATCAAAAAGGATAATTGGAAATTCTACCAATTTGCTCCTGCCAAGAATGTAATAGTCTGTGAAACCACTCTCAATACTTACAATGAGGATAGGTTGAACAATCTTTCCAAAATATTGAAGAAGAGGGGCTATTCTATATATACCAATGAGGTAGATGATGAGAAGAAATCCTGGATAAAAGAAAGAAGAAAACAGAACAGGAAGACCCTCAATATTGAAGTATATAAGACATACAGGGAGCCTCAGACTCTCAGTAATGTGTATGAAGGTCTATTTGAAGAACTTACAGATATTATAGAAAAAAATTACACAAAAGATTAAAAAAAAGTTGTGATGTAAAAAAATAAGTTTGTATTATTAGTATAGACAGGTTAAGTCATAACATCACCTCCAATGACTGACACCTAAGTAGACATAGACTTTTGCATAATAGTATATATATGCCCGGTCCCTGCTGATTCCAAATGGAGGTGAAAAGGAAGAAGTAAGGACCGGGATTTTTTTATTACTGATTATTAAATACTTAGAAAAAAACCGCAATATTTTTTTAAAAAAGTTCAGTGAGATTTCAACTTTGGCACGGTATTTGCTATAGTAAAGGCATAACACAAAATAAACAGAACAGACAAGTAAAAAAATATTTTCAAAAGATTTCAAGTTTGGCACGGAATTTGCATATACTAATACAGAATATGAAAATAAAGCAAATACAAAATAAGTTAAACTTCTATTATCACATGCTGGTCCGCTGAGACAGTGCACCACTTGTATTTCTACTATATACATTTTTTAACTTTAAGTTTTCTACCCGGTCTGCTGGGATAGTACACCGGGTTTTTTAAAAAGAGTATTAACATTTAAAATACAATATTATGGAAAAAAGTTTTATTAATGACGACAATGGTCTGGTCAACCGCGAGTTTAGTATTAACCTTGATAACCTTGAACCTCTCAATGAGGAAGAGATAGCAAGGCTGAAAAGGGAACAGGTTATTCAGCACTTCACCAATATCCTCAAGTATCTTCGGTACAAGAGTGCTTCTGCAACAGATACCGGACTTGGGGTGATTGTAGAAAGCATCAACACCGAGGGACAGGATTGGTTCTACTATGTAGCCGACATCAACAAAAAAGATGAAGATGGTGACCCAGAGATGATTACCTACTGGTGCTATGATGATGAGATTTCTGGTGAGGTTGATGAGCCGGAAGTATGTGCGAGGGGTATGATGGAGTATATGGACGAATATTTTTCAAAAAAGGCTATTGCCTAAGTGTTTAACCTTTTAAAATAGAATAGATTATGATTGTATTTAGTTATATGTGTGATGCGTCCCAGGTTGCTCCTATGAAGCCTTCTATGTGGGTTGAGAAGTATGATAGCATTGAGGATTTGATTGCAAAGCAACTCAAGTATAATGAAGAGTTTGAGGAATATGAAGGAATACTTGGTGAGTTGTACGGAAAGGAAGAACTCAATATGGACGATATACACAGCATTGCAGCCGGGGAATGGAATGGCGAAGAGTTTGAAGATGCTGATGGAGTTTGTTATACCTTTTCGGTGGTCAATACAGAGAAATAGTTTAACCTTTTAAAATAGAATAGATTATGACAGAGAAAGAATATATGTCGCAATTTGACAATATTAGCGATTATATGGAGGCGGTTCAGCAAGATTATCAAGAGGAAATCGGAGGACCTATGTCATTTGAAATGAGGTGGTTTGCCTATAAGATTGGGCTTGAATACTATGAGCCAGAAAGATATGAGAGAATTTTTTGCAACTAAATAAAAAGAGATATGATTAAGCCGATTATTAGAAAGAAGGAATCAAAGAAGGACAAGCAATTTAGTGCAATCTTCAACTGGGAGAAAGCCACACTTTATTCAGATGCTGTTAAGGCAAGTCTGTTGGGCTATAAGAGTATGCACTTCCAAATAGGT
>Ga0247609_10000966_pt1 | contig 36388 bp, 28 predicted proteins | sample 172DNAGHGlowgp2_FD_193487 | JGI IMG/M metagenome (GOLD analysis project Ga0247609, IMG submission 193487) | Sheep rumen microbial communities from Palmerston North, Manawatu-Wanganui, New Zealand - 1728 DNA GHGlow gp2 | ecosystem: Host-associated > Mammals > Digestive system > Stomach > Rumen ... | reverse complement strand
GCGTTGTACGCAATTGTAACTGTTAGGCCGGTAATACTTCCGTTAACAGTGGTATTGAGTGATCCTACATGCTCGACTGCTGTTAAAGATGCAGTACTAGAAGCCGTATACCACGCGAATGTCGAGGTCGCACCAACGCCTAAGGCTAAGGCACCCATCGCGGCGACACTAGCCAATAATAGTTTTTTATTTTTTCTCATAAAATTTTAAAAATCCTTTCTTTTCTTTCGTGAGACGAAATAAACTCGATTTTCATACGTTAACAAAAACGTTTAAAAACCAATTTTGTTACATTGATCTGCAAATCAATAATAACGATTGTTTATCTATGTTGGTTCGCACAAAAGAAGAACAAGGCGTTTCAACTATGTGCTTTATAAACATATATATTATAAATATTATTTTGGATACTTGCAATAGTCATTGTACGCACGCATACATGTGTGCAACTATGAATCTTGATTATTTCTATAGTATCGACTTCGACATTCACGTTGACACTTATCCCACGATGATTACCAGTACAAATGTCGAGTTCGACCTTAGCGAGAAAAAAATAATGTATAAGAAAAAACACCCAGAGAGCTTTGACATATTATTCGCATTAATGCGTTGTTAACTTAATGTACTCCAGATGGCAGCGGAAATCGTCCCTAGCCTATTCGAGTCTGTGCCTATAAAAGCAGTATCATTGTTGTACAAATCTGTAATTGTGCACAGCCTTTTTGTTGAAGTAAAATCTGTATTGTATGTAAAATCATATGTCTTATTCCAAGCAACCCCTGAAATAAAAGCAGTAGCAAAAGCTGAGCCAGTATCATCTGCGAAATAAGATGGATCAGCAGAAGGGTTACATCTTAAGAAAACAATCCTATTGTATATCGTTTGGAAATTAAAAATCTGATATCCACTTGCAGTGGTTCCGATAGGTGACAAATATTTTTTTGGTATTGAATTATCACTACTATTCCAAACATACATTTTTATGATGGCACCATCACTGCTCCATTCGTCTTGAGAATCTAAAGCAATATAAATACCAGTTCTATTAGCAACACTAACAGTTTGATCCAAATCAGCGTTTTGAATATAGGCAGCAAGAGAAAAAGCAGACACAGTCGCAATCGCCGTACTAATCATTATCAAAGATGTTATTAATGCTGTTCTCTTTTTCATATCTATGACCTCGAATAAGATGTATTAAGCATAAACGACAGCCTGTCAGTACTATATGCAGGCAAACTTGAGAAGTTATTACTATACACATAATCTATAATTATGTAAGCATATAATGTTTGCGACGCTAATGTTCCTTTGTCAATAACGTACGCTGGTAAGTTGGCCAAATTTGCGTGTAATAACAATGGATGGTCTATGTTACCATCTTCATCTTCATCAGCAACAATAAAGTCCCTCATATATGTATATGGGCTTGTTTCACCTACATCACCAACAAAGAACTGAACACCTATATAATTTCGTAAACTATTAGGAATTGAAGCAACTAATGAAAGATTTAGATCGAATGAGTTAACTGCTTGAAGTTTAAACGATACTTTAAGCACGAGCGAAGTATACCTACTACGAACACTATTTGACACACCATTCTGAGAAGTAATCTTTGTTGGGTCAATTGTACAGACCGCAAAGAACGCATCATGAACTTGGTTTGTGATAACCACACTAGTGCCAAAAGTTTCTATAGTATAATAACCAGCGGTAGTAAATCTAAACACGCCTGATGGCAACGGGCTTGTGCCATCTTGTTGAGTAAGCGCTACTCCTTCACAAGTCACAATTCTAGTAACTAAATTATCGACAGCATCTACATATGAACGAATAAAATATTCTTCATTGAGTTTAGCATGGAATCCTGTATATGTTGCACTGGTATTGGAAGAAGAATACATCTTGTAACCATTAATGTAGCCTTCTGTTGTCCAATAATTATTACCGCTTCTTTCATAAGGTACATAAGGCATGATGTAATAACCATTACCCAATTTTGGAACCATAGCAATAGATAGTTTAGGCGTAAAGTCTGATTGGAATCTATCGTTTGGATAAATATAGAAATTGAACTTAGCGGTGCCTTCATAATCTCTTGTTGTAATTGCACTATCAGTAACTGATATATACGGAATAGTTGTATCTCTATATGTTGGGTTATAATTGCTACTAGTTGAGAAGGTAATGCTAGAACCGAGATTATAGGCCGCCCCTGCACCACCAGTAACATATTCCACTTTAATTTGGGATCCTACTTCTATATCTAAACCTAATTCATATACAAAGTAATCAGTGAATACACCTCTGTCGCCTTCAACAGCATAGTGAGCAATATCACCTATAACCATCGTGGCTTTTTCTGTCCACGCTCCACCAGATGGTTTAACATAAATCTTTGCAACACCGATATTGATTTCATTAGCACTTAATTGATTAATTTGTCTAAGCACTCCACCAGTAGTATTTGCTATATAAAGATAATTTGACGTTCTTGTGTTTAGGTCAACAGTAATACTTCTATTCCATGCATCTGAGTCAGTGTTTGCATTAGTAAAGTCGACAATATAGTTCCTTCTGAAATAAACTTTATAGAACCCTGTTGACAATTGGAACGCATCCAAATTAGCAAATATTTCAGTTCCTCCAGAATCACGCATTTTAACATGTGTCCAGCCTGTATTGCCACCTGTATAGTTAACTACTGCGTTATCAACTTGAAGATAGAAGCAATCTATTCCATCAGTCCAAGCACCATTAAGAGAAGCACCACTTCCATTCGTAATAACGAATACTCTTCCCGCTTGTCCGCTTAATCCTAAATCAATAGTACTATTGGCCGCTACATCACCCGTATCTCCATTAAATTTAATATGAGTAAAGTTCGAGCCGATCGTTATTTTGTATAATCTATCTACATCAGGAGTAACATCATCATATGTTCCGGTATGTTTTGTCATTGTGGTTCCTGGATATTCAGGGGTTGAAGCACTTAAATCATACTTATTATTCGTGCACCAATAATATGCTTTAAATGTGCTATTACCTAAGTAATTATTTGGATCATAAATATAATATGTTGTATCACTGCCAGCATCTCCAACATTATACCAACTACCGTCTTTATAATCGTACGCATTACATAAAGAATTAATAGTTATATCAGATGACTGACGACTATTGTCAGAATTAGAGAATTTAATTCTATCATATTCAGCATAACTATCTAATTTGTATAAGTTGTCGTGAACACGAGTCATTTGTATGCCTGGGTAGTTAGCGGTTTCATATTGTCCAGCATTATCCCACAAATATGCATTTGGTGTTCCAAAACAAGAATCCGCATCATAGATGTAATATGTTTTTGATGTTGTTGGATTTAAAAGCCATTTCGCATATAAAGTGATATCATCGGTATAGCCTGTTGCGCTTAATACCGTTATTGCATCGCCTTCACAATTAATGTCAGTAAACCATCCCTTGAATGTGCTTCCAGCCTTTGTGGGAGGTACTAATTGTGTTTCTGTGCCGTATGTATGATTAGTAGGATAGCCTTCTCCATGGTTACCGGAAAAATTATTTCCTCCTTTATCCTTATAAGTAATTACATATTCTTCTGGAGTCCATTTAGCGTAGAAAGTCTTGACCCCTGTAGTAGAGGTACCAATCGTTGTAACTGGACCAGTTGTACAAGCAGTATTGGTATACCAACCACCAAAAGTATATCCCTCTCTTGTTACAATCGGTAATGTAAGACCCACGCCATAAGTATACTGTTTATATTGGTTTGCAATTGTTGATCCGATGTATGCCTGTGTACTAGTACCATATCCATTATAGTAGTTTACAGTATAGACATTTGGCGTATAAACAGCATAGAAATCAGTATCATCGACAAGATACCCAGCAGACCATTGACTACCATTTATAGCATCTTTGTTATAGTTACCACTAAAAGTATAACCAGTTATTGCCCCAGGAGAAGCAACTGGGAAAAAGTTTGGAGTATCAGTACTTTCTGTTCCGCTTGCGATTGCAACACTTGTACTTCCTACGCTTGGATATACTGTCCAGGTGACACTCTTTGAAATCCAAACTCCATCATCATCAGTACCCTTTTTAAAATAGAGATTAAATGTATCCGAATCGGTCAACTCATATATAAAATTTGTACCATTATGGGAGAACCAACCATTTTCAGTATCAGCTCTTGTTGATCTACCAAAAGAAGTTGATTCCCATGTAATAGTTCCGTTTGCGTTGTACTTAATAACTCTAAACTGAGCACCTTCTTCAAAAGTCACTCCAGACCAAATACCATTATTCCCACCAACGTCTGTTTGAGTAGCAGGTATGGCTTGGTCTATTTCCCATGCAGTAGAATATGTGCTACCTCCATCAGACGATAGCCCTTCACCGATTAAATACCAACCAGCATCTCTTTGCCATTGCGCATAAAGTGTTGTGTTTGTAGTCTTATTCCATGTTCGTGCTGTTGTTCCATTGGTGTTGTAATATTTTGTACCACCACTGGTATTATCAAAATAACCAAGGAATGTAAAACCAGTTCTAGTTGGTGCAGTTATAGAAGGCATATCAGCAGCATAAGTTGCAGTAACATCATCGTCACCATCGCTTCCTCCTCGTTTATCGAAAGTAACTGTATATGTTTGGCCAGATGCATTACCGCAATTAATCACTGCAGTAAGTAAATCTTTGTCAAGTGTAGCATTAGATTCGTTCAACGTTATGTGTCCTGTACTGTTTTTATATCCAGAACTACCTGTAGCTTTATAGTAAACCGTTGTTCCATATTGTGCAGTAGTAGTTGTTGTTCCATCTACTCGATCAGAATAGAAAGTATAACTACTGAAGTTATTACCAGCCCCAGAAAGAGTATATGTGTTAGTTGTTTGAGAGAAAGAAGCAGTAATTGTCATTGCACTTGTTACTGTGGCGCTAGGAACAGTCCAAGAGTCAAACGCATATGTGTATTGATAAGTTTTAGTATTCGGGGTCGCTGTTACTGTTGTGTTACCTATTATAATTTGTCCAATATTTGCTCCATTAGTGCCATCACCGACTATAATAGTTGTATTTTCCGGAACATTAGCGACCGATGTCGGAGAAACCGATCCTCGTCCTGCGCTCCCTGCAGCAACTTGTATTGTAACTGTATATGTAGGAATGGCTGTCCACTTTGCATATAAAGTGATATCGGAAGTATAAGAAGTTGCACCTAATTCTGTAACAGCACTTCCCGTGCAACCACTAGTCGTAAACCAACCATCAAAACGATATCCCGCTTTGCTAGCAGATTTTAATGTTGTGGCAGTACCATAAGTATGTGTGGTCGGATGATTAGCTTGATGTGCGCCACTAAAAGCTTCGCCATCCTTATCAAGATAAGTAATAGAGTATGTTGATGGGACAGCATATAAATTTAAAGAATCAACATCGGTATAACTGCCCTCTGTCCAATTTGTTGTTCGTGTGCTATTTGTACACCACTTATTTAAAGCAGTGAGACCCTGATTCCCAGCGGTATATTTAGTGTATTTGTAATTATATGTCGTGTTTCCTATTTTTGTGTTGGCATAGTTGAAGTGTTGGATTGCTGTTCTTGGCAAAGAAAATGTGCTAACATCGCCATCCCAATCATAAAAATTATCCCAATTACCATTATTGTTTTCCCATTTAAACTGAACGACCCGTCTGCTTTTTGAATTGATAGTTACTGCAGAGGAAGCGTTGTGCTCGCATGAAGAACCATTATGACCATGGGCTTTAAATGTTACAGAACTTACAAAAGGAGGTAATACGAATAGTCTATGTTCACCTCTGTTATGGTAGTGACCGGCATATGCATCATTATAATTTGATTGATTAATACTATTTGAAGAAGTGACTGTTAAGACGGTGTTTGAATCAATTCTATAGGTGGTATTACCTGTATAAGTGGTAAAACTAAAAGATTGTCCACCTGCTGTATATGATATGTTATCAAACCAATGCTTTACATCATTAACCGAGTATCCGCTGTCACATGTAATCGAAGTAAAATCTATAAATCTTACATTCCAGCCAGAATCTCTTACAGAATTATCGGCTGAGTCTATTAGCCAAATTGAAATCACGCTTGCGTCGTTTTCATTAGCGTTTCTTCTAGCTTTTCTTTCCACTTTAGGCGTTGAGGAGTCATCTTGAGACTCTTCTTGAAGACCTTTTGGTAAGACAGGATTTTCTCCTATGTATTTAGTTGAACTCGTTGTTTGTTCGACTGTTACATTAGATATTTCATATGTTTTATTACCAACCGCACCATTTTCCGTTATATCGTTTGAATCAAGCCAAACAGTATATGTTCCTGCAGCAGTAATAACCAAATAACCAGAATTATCTTTAGAACATAGAGTAGACGGGGATACACCACCAACCTTCAATTGTTTATTAATGGTGTTACCATTCTCAAAAGTATATTTGCCAATTTTGACAGCTTCACCTGCAGTAAACGTCTCGGTCACATAATGTTTAGTAGTTCCTTCGATATGAGTGAATTTTGAATAGTTAATTGGATTACCTGACCCATTACGTTGGTATTTATACGAATCATTATTCTCATGAATGACATAATAGCCATCACCCAAACTAGGAATATCATAATCAACATCTGCTTTAGTGTTACCTTCGTTGGTGTGTCGATCATCAATAATAGCTTCACCTGTAGAGTCTTGAACAAGGATTGACTCAGGGTCAAAATCGTCGTTGCCTGAAGAATTAGCGTAGTGCTCTACTTTGTATCCAGTCACATTTTCTATATTTAAATCTGGAGATCCAGAAACGATTGTGTTGGAAGGTTCTTGTTGAATCTGAAACCAAGAGAAAGTGGTAACTGCACAAACAAATACAGCCAACAATGATACGCTTGTTGACAAAATCATTAATAAATTTTTAAAGCCTTTTTTCGTCATAGATTAAACAATTAATAATTTTGTGAGAGCAAAAGTTAAGCCTCCATAGCAGTTTGAATTACCACTATCGGATTGAACAAAATATCTTTTCTTGGTTGTTTTTGCAGTTGCCGGAATACAAGTAGCCTCTTGCGCTGAAGGATTATCAGCCTCTAATTCTTTATATCTCGTTGCTTCAGCTTCAGAGAAATGAACCATATAGAAAACATAAAGGGTAGGATATTCAGTGTCATCACTTAATGAAAATATAGTTTTTTCATGGTTATCTGGCAAAGTAATTGTTTGCTCGGCATTACTGCCTGAAGATAATGTATATCCTGTGTATAATGTTTCGTTTTGATCTGAATAAATAAACTTATCACCACCAGTAGGAGTAGTGAGGAAAGACCTATAACCTAAGCCAGTTGTAGTATGAGTGGTATAGATATCAATCGCCCAACCAATATTAATTAATCTTCCTGGGTCTCCAGATCCTGCTATTTTCTTAGCAATGGCTGAATTTTGTTTGGTTGTATTATTTGAAATTAGAGATTTGATTTTTAATGATGGGTTTGTCTTATTCAATAGTTTGACGCAGAACAAAGCTGATTGTCCTGGACCAAGACCAGCAACAGAAGAAGCAGGATCGCCACTCATAATCTGCTCAAAATCACTATTTGGGCTAGATGAATCTGGTGCCACTTCAGCGTTTTCATTAGTATATAAATCGTTGCCATTGCCTTTATATGCATAGAAAGAATAATCATCTGGTTTTGCCACTGTAATCGTTGTAGAAGTTGATTCTGTTTCAATATTCACATTCGCCTGAGCCTGGAACCACGCAAAAGTTGAGACACCCATCGTGAAAACGGATAGTAGGGCTATCGAGAGAGTTGTAATCAATTTTGCTTTAGTCTTTCTCATACAATCAAAAACTATTTACAAACATACCTAACATTTCCTAATAGGTCTTTGTATTTCTCTTGGACCATAAAAGGAACTTTCTGGTTTAATAAATTGTTGACCTTAAATTGATAATTTTTATCATTATCCAATTTAGAGCCATCTATCTTAATGTAACTATATTCTAGCACATTTATTTTATAAATGAGATTATCTTTTACAATAATGCCAAATTTGAAGCCTAAATCCATCATCTTTTTCACTGTTTCTCCGTAGTTATAGGCATCTTTTTCTTTGATTTCTAAGATCAATCTAGATGGGTCTACTTTGATGGATTTGAAATATGGAATTAAGGCATTAGCCTCAGTTAAATTAATGCCTTCTTTACCTATTGGTAAAATATATTCATATTTCTCCACTGAGAAGTCTAACGCGCGGATGAATTTATCCATCAAATTGAGGTAGGTTCCATCAATCTTAGTGTAGAGAGTTATGTCACTTTCAGGAATTGGGTTACCGTTATCGTCATGATAATCAAGTTCGACATAAGAAAGATGTCTATTTCCCTTGATATCTTTGATGAGATTATACTTAATAGGCATGTTCCATTCCTTATAACTTCTCTCTAAGATTTCGATGAAATAACGATGGTTATCAATCGGCACTGGTGGTTCGTCTAATCTGTATAATCTACCTTTATCAGAGAATGAACCAAAGAGCTTTCTAGATAAGGCATCAAGAGAGAATAAAGTATTAACTTCAAGTGGATAAGAAAGCATGATCGCTTTAGGGGCAAATCCCACTTCTCCATTATTAGTATTGAATTTCTCTAAGAATGCTTTTGATACTTCTTTGGCAATTCTTAAGGCATCCGCGGCAACCGCTTCTTCTAAGATATAGACGAATTCATCTTCTTCCTTACGATATAAGTTTTCGTTTAAGCCATATACAGTAAGCATCTCCACTATTTCGTTGACGATTACTTCAACATCGGTTTTTGTTCTAGAAGCCGTTGAAAGTAAATTATCGAGTTTAAAGACCAAGATATAGCCTTTAGAGTTGTTATTGATAAGCGATAATAATTTGACCGATAAATCCTTTTTAGACGGCATATAAGGCTTTTCTTGATTAAGTAGATAAATTGTCTCATTATCCCCATTAGAAGATAGTTTAGCCTGATATTTCCCACTTCCTAAAACAAAGATGTTCTTATCATCAACACGCATTGGACAGTTCTTACAAGGTTCATTACGGTTAAATAAAGCTTTATAACAAGTCTCACCAAGAAGAGAATGATTAAAATGATTTTCTAAACGCTTAGAAGCATATTTAATATGATAATCATCATCCACTTCATAAGAGAGGTTATTGGATAACAGTTCTAATCGTTCATATCTTCTCTCTAACGCATCATATTCGTCATGCGCGAGTTCGTGGACCATCAGAAGTCTAATCATGCGACAGAATTCTTCAACGTTTTCTTCAGTAGAGGCATCAAAAGTCACACTTTCAGTAGAGGCTAATACAAGGGAGATCTTATCCCCATTGAAATTGAATAAGTCATATTTCTTAAAATATACGAATTCACTTTCATCGACTTGATCGATTTGTTTAAGTGTTCCTAATGTACATAAACGATAATATTCATCGTTATATTTGATACCGATATGGCTAAACGGTAAGAAATAATAAATATCTTTTAAATAATCGTTTAAGATGCGGTATTTGGCTAAATCCATAGAGGCGTATTTATGGGATACACTTCTAAAGGATTTCTCATTTGGTTCATAGACTAATAAACGTGGATTAGCAAGCTTATATCTTTCATCCATAAACTTCATGATGTCATATAAAGAATAATCGCGAGAATAAGCGATATAAGCTTTCATAGAGTTATATTTCTCTAACATCTCTTTACATCTGTTATAGATATCTTCTCTAACATATGGAGCAGGAATAACAATATCGATATATTCTTTCGCTAGATGCACATAACGCTTGTTATAGCCATTAATGAATTCATCATATATCTTCTTATTAATACCGGTTAATCTAACATAAGCAAAATCATCTAAATCATTTCTTCTCATTAATATAATTAATTCATCATAGAATTTGTTCCCTTTATAGAATTTATTCGGAACTAAGACATTCTGATTGAGATAGATTTTGTTGATTCTTTTCGCGATATCGACGAGTTGTTCATCGTTGCTATCAACATTAAGAAGGGTAGTCTCTTCACTTTTAGAAATTTTGTCTAAGGCTTTAACAATCGCAGTTTTATCTTCATCAAGTTGATTAACACCGGCTTTTTGTAAAGAGATATGAACAAAGAATAAGATAGCCGCGCCGATAATAAGAGCAATAGAGATAACGATGAAAAGCACATTATTGATATTCATTAATGCGAGGACGGCACTGATGATCCCTAATAATAAGCATATAAATGCAAATAAGAGAGGGACGCTAAATAATTTAATCTTGTTTTTCATAATTATCTCCCTTTTTAAATAGGATATTTTTGTATTTATTGATGAGGAACATCTCTACGATAAGAACGATGATGAAAGTCAATATGCATAAATAAGAGAAGATCATCAATGAATCTAGATGCGTGTTTAGAAAGAAGAAGAATGTCGTTAAGGAAGCGCCTAACAAGATTCCTAGTAGTAGGAATAAACTAAGAACAATCCACATATAGATTCTTCTATTTTTCACCTTTACTGATTTCCTTTCGTGCTTCTTTCTTGGCTCTTTCTTTCGCTTTTTCTAGTTCTTTACGGTATTTCGCTTTATTAGCTTCATATTCTTCGATATAGTCGAGTCTCATCTCTTCTTTCATGCGGAAGAGTTCCACGGCTTTTTCATCGTTACGATCAATACCGGCTTTATCAATAGCTTCTTCAATCATCTGCTTTCTCTTCTTGCTTTCTTTGATGTAATTCTTGATTGGATCATAGACATACATCGCGGTTAAGATAAGCGCGGGGACTAAGATCGCCACTGGGAAAAACCAGGCGACTCCACCGGCTTTAGATGCGGCATCACTAGAAGATATCGCTAAGAAACTGCCTAAAGCATCAGAATGATATACTTCTTTACCGATGAGGTACTTAGAGTCCCATGTCTCAGTGATAAATTTCTTATGCGCTTCTGGGTTATCACCCATCGTCTTCATCGTATAAGAACCACCACCATTATCGATGATTTCCACTAATCTATGGGTATCGACGATTGAATAAGAACTAGTGACATAATAGAAGGTGACGACATCACCTGTCGATTTGTCATAATCAATGATTTCCCCTTTTTCATTTTTTATGGGGGTACTAGGAGTGAGGTCGCTCACGCTACATTGATCGATGATTATTCCACTGCCCTTATGTATTCCATTTGGGTTATCGGGATCATCCATCGATTCACTCGCGACGTAGAGGAACGATTTACCGAACGCGCGTGGCACGCCATAATTATTACCTTTAGACGTCATCATGCTCACCTGTATGTATATGAGCAAGATGATAAATCCAACAAGGATGACATCCACACTAATAGAAAGAACTTTCTTAAATACTTTCATTATTTTGCTTTCTTTCTCTTCTCGTTAATCGCTCTAAATAGTTCTACCTCCGTGACCAACTTGTCATTTTCTTCCTTTAAAGAATTCAGCTCTGCTAATAGCTCATAATACTGCGCTTCAAAATCCTTTTGTCGATTCTTACGAGCAATCGCTTCTTCATAGACGATCTCGTCTTTTCTTTTACGGATTTCTTTATCAATATTCGCTTTTGCATCTTTCTGATTCTTGATTCTTTGTTTGATTCTCGCTTCTCTAAGTCTCACTTCTTCACTAGTTGGTGGAAGAGGATCATTTCTTTTTTCTTTTGCTTCTGGATAAGCATCATAAAGATATTTACCATCTTCAAAAGTCTCATCTTCTAAAGTGAAGACCACGCTTGGAGTTATCTTCTCATTCACACTAGTGTTAATCACTCTGTCATCAATCTTATGGGTATGAAGTAAAGCAATGCTATTCGCAATATAGGTGTTGATCTCATTGAGATATTCTTGATTGAAATCAGTATTTCTCTCTTTGATATCAAAAGAGACACCTAATTCTTCATAACTATCTAAGAATTCCCAGAATAAATAGCAACGATGATAATCTTGGTTCTTGACGATCATGTTGGTCATATGAATTGGGCTAGAGACATCTTTGGCCCCTTTCATCTCCGTCATAAACCTAGAAGCTAAATATGTTGAACAACGATTCTTGAGCTCTGTTAATTTCTCAAGAAGTTCTTTGTTCTTCTCCATATTGCCATCATCATCGGAAGGCACGGAGACTTTGATTCTTGAATCAACCTCATAGGTGACATTATCAATCGTCGTCTTATTATGAACGAGAAGAAGATCGCTATCCTTAGTTTCCCCATGTGACATGATGTATTCATATCTCGTCTGGATGAAGGAGAGACACCTTTTAATGAGAGTCATGACGAATCTATTCTCATAGATTGCGACATCGGTTTCCGCGAAGATCGTTAAAACCTTCTCTGGAATGACTTCATTATTCTCATTGATATTTCTGACGAACTGGCTATGCGTGGCGAAATGTCTGATTGAGAGATTAGTGACTTTCTTGGCTAGTCCGACATTGACGAGTTCCGGTTGTTCCTTGATGAATGTCTTATAGTTAGAAATGATGCTTTCAATCGCATTTAAACCAGCCTCTAATTCCGGAATGATAGAGTCATCGAATTTCTTAACTTCTGTTCTTTGGGTCTGTCTAAGGAAATTCTCCCCATGACGAACACATTTTCTCAGGGCTTGCATATCCTTTTCTCGCATCTCTTTATCTAAAAGATTGCGGTAAGGAATAACAGCACGCGAAATGTCCACCGAGACAGGTGTTAATTTTTCTTTGGTTGATTTTCTTTTACCTTTAGCCATAAGTATTAACGAGCGATTTTCACAAGTTGAGCGATTTTATCGCGAGACATCATAAATTCATTCGCACCAAATAAACGAGTTAATTCCTCATCGAGTTCATATAATTCATCTTTAGTTAAGCCGACAGAGAGAACTTCAAATTTCTTTAAGACTTTAGTCTTGAATAAGAAGTCTAAAGCTTCTACATCTGTGCCACCACAGGCGACATAAACAGGGATAAAGGAATAGATCTGCTTCATAATACGGTTACCGAAAGCGGTCTTGAAGTGTTCGATGACAAATTCATCGAGTTCACCGAATCTAGCGATTAAATCTTCGTTGACTGGATTATCGCTAATCGCTTTCTTATATAAACCTAATAAATATTCAGCAGGAATCTCGAGCCCTTCTGTATAAGGAGCATCAAATGGTTTGGCTTTGTTATCGAAGAATAATGATACAGCACGGTCATACACCTTATCAGTGATGGTAAATGTACTATCATCGTTATTCGCCGTACCGACAAACCAAATATTCTGTGGAATGAGCAATTTGCCGTTATTTAAATGTTTTGGATCATCGTCTCTTCCACTCGCGATGACATCCACGATCCATTCATCGGGATCTGGCATCTCCATGATGGATAAGAATTCTGCGAAGTAATATTCGACACGCGCTAAGTTCATTTCATCGAGGACAACAACTGAGACATCGTTACGATATGTCGCTTCATAAACGGCTCTTAAGAATTCTGTTTCTGTGAACTTCTTAGTAAAGTCATTGTAATAACCGAGAAGTTCGGAACGATCTCTCCATGATGGCTGGACGGAGCAAATCGCAGTTTGATGACGTAAGAATCTTCCCATACAGTAAGGCAAGGATGTTTTACCAGTACCAGAGATACCTTCTAAGATGATGAGGTGTCCAGTACCCATCGCGGAAAAGAACTGCCTGACCACTTCTGGGGAATAATAGAGCTTCATCTGCGAGCACGCGAAGTTTCTAAACCTCTCACATATTTCTTTTAAAGAAATGTTTTGAGAATCATCTGGTAGATTGGTAATAAAATTACCTTCCTTATATTTGTTATCGACAACATATAACTTAGCGAATCTACCACCGTTAATGACTTCTTGACCGGAACCGCCGCCTCCAGTACCACCACCAGCATTGATGCTAGGGGCGTAGATGCCATCAGCTTCTCTAGAGAGGGATAAAATTCTATCTTTCTCACGGGTAACATCATAGAGTTCAAGATTGAGCCTCTCGATTTCTTCCATCATTTTCTTTTCATCATATCCTTTTGGACGACGTCTAAATAACTTCTTTAACCCGAGGAAAATGAAGATTAATAACGCCACTGCTAAGGCGACAAGAAGGATGATGAGGACAACGAATAAGATGACCCCAGGCACGCCAAAGTCGCTTGAATAAGCAGCATAGATAGTTGAAATGTCATTCGGGAAAAACCTGCCCTGGAAGATTGAGCGGATCGTTTCTCCTAAGAATCCGAAAAAGGCACTCATAAATAAACTCCTTTAGTTAAATTATTTGAGCAAGGCGATGAAGCCGAGATTGATATTGAAGGATGCGGATTCAATCGCATCGGTCATATCTAAGTCCCACCCTTCACAGTAAAGGGAGAAAACCAAACGTTTCTCTACACCTGCTTTAATGCTACATACTGATTGAAGTGGTCTTAATGGCTCATTTTCATCGTAGATAAGCTCATAGATATTGACGGATTGCTCTTTTGCTACACCAATATCTAAATCTGGATGTTCGCGATCATAAGCATCGACATAATCGACACCAGAAGCGTGATTAGCATGGAATGTATCACGTAATGCCTCTTCATAAGGGGCAGTGTCTTCATCATTATGCTTATAATTAATCGCGTCAGAGTTTTCATATTCGCCATAGAAAACTTCTTTTCCATCAACATAGTCATAATACCCATCACCATTCATATCTAATGGTCCACCATAATAAGTGTTTCTTATTACACCTGGATCTTGTTGATAAGCGATATAATAGCCATCATCGCTATAGAAGGAGAGGCGAATGGTATTCGTGACTTTCTGTAATTTGGCTAATTCTTTACCTTTCTTACTCGCTGTCTCTTCTGTATCAGCAGAAATGATGCCGGAATCAGTAGAGAGATAGATATCACAGTCCTTGCTCGCATTTAAAAGTAAAGTGGTCTGTAAATATCCTTGAGTGGCTTCACTGCTAGCTTCTGGAGAAGATGGGGTAGGTCCATAACTACGTCTAAATTTAGGCATAGTTGTTAACGGATCTGCGTTATCCATCCATTCACTAGCAAACATTCCACTGACATCGTTAAGTCCAATATCAGGATCATAATCCATGTCAGCAAGTGTATAGCCAGTAAAATTACCATCTTCATCGATATGGTCTTTATCATCATGATTAATTCTTCTCGTCTTATTTAATAAGTCGATTGTCAAATCAAAAGAGGTGTCGTTAGTGATCTTGACGTTCAAGTTTGGTAAAGAAGCCAAAACATTGATCGTATACCACGCATAAGTGGTCGCCACTGAAGTCACCACACCCAAAGAAAACAAAAGGCCACCTAATGCTAAAAGCTTCGCCTTAGGATGACGGTTAAAAGAGTTTCTACGGATATATGATTTGAAAAAATTCATGAATTATACACCAAAGTGTAAAGAGAGTAATAAGTAAGAATCAGCTGGTATTGACCCACGGCAATCCATATCTTCGCCTTCAAAGAATGCCACATAAGTGAAACGTAATGTCTTACCCGCTGGAATTGTGATATCCACAGCGTTCACTAATGCTTTGTTTGTCTCATCGAGTTCGAGGAAATTTGTACAATATCCATCCCCTACTTCTTCTCCACCTTCTTCATGGACGTTAGTTTTGAATAAAGCATTGATTACTTTGTCCCGATCACCACTCCAAGATCTTTGGTAAGTGGAAATCGGTTCACGAAGGCCGTCCTTTGCCCCAGTCTTATATTCAGGGAATGGGGTTTGTGGATTGTTGTGCTTCTGTCCATAATAGTCGTTATGAAGATCATTTTCACCCACTAGTTCTGTTTGAATGAGAATGCGGAAATAATTGAGGATATCGTTTGTATCAGTCCTCGCATAAGAATCAACTTGAACACTATATTTGAGTTTCTGTTCATCGGTCGTTGATTCATTGACGAGATAAACGGTATAAACTTGGGCTAACCCTCTATCGACTTCAGTTTTGTTCGCGTCTTTATAAGTCGCATAATTTTGAGACTTATTGAGCTTATTGCCTTTACTAGAGTCATTTTGTTCCTTTAAATACTCCTCAACTAATTGAGCAGTTGTCGGAACCATATGATCTAATGGGGCATCTCTAAGAACATCTGGAGTCGGTTGAAGCTCCTCCTCTTTTCCTTGTTCCCCATATGTCGCCATATGGAAATGAGATTCACTTTCATCTTTTTGATAAGGGTTATCGATACGGACTGTAAATGCAGCGTTTCCTTGAGGGAGAAAAGCGAGAATAACAAAAACGACGAGCGCTACGGTAGATACGGAGCCTAACGCAATTGCGATGTGCTTCCACATCCTCGCACGTGCGGGTCTTCGAATATTATCAGCCATAAAGACTTCCTCCAAGTAAAACGAAACACGGCTATCACTTTATCCTTCAGCTTTTGTTGCAGCAAATGCTTATCTTTGAGTAGTTAGTCGAAACTGCCTTATTGGAAGTAAGTAAACGAAATAACGAACCAACATGTTATTTCATTTTTCCAATTTTTCTAGTGACCATAGGTCTTTGTTACTTATATTCTAAACCTTTATTTATACAAAGAAAATAGGGAAAATATCGCTCAATAACCATATCATCAAATAAGATAAAATTAGCGAAACATCCATATCTTTATAAATAAGTACTCGTAATTGTATGTGCACTATTACCACTATTATGTTATGTTGTTACATTATTATTTATGTTAATTACTAAGTTTGGAGAAATTAACATCATTAAGACAAAAATGATGTCTTATGGAAAAATATAATTTGATTAATTGAAAAGTAGGATATAATTATTTATATATGAGCGATAAGGCTAGAAAAAGACTAATCTTTGGCGTCGCAGGGTTCGAAGCTCTTTTCCTTATTTTTGCCCTTATCATCTCCATCATCGTCTTCACCACTATTGTTCCAGGTGATTCTTTACCTCCTGGATCTGGGGAAGCTGATTGGAAAGCCGCTAACTTATCTAAGAACGGCCCATTCATCGGATTCCTACAAAACGAGAACATGGCCTTCTTTGGAATCTTCATCATTCCAACCTTAGTCTTCATCGTCGTTGACTTCATCTACTTCGCGATTATCGCGAGTAAAAAAGAAAGCAGCCTAAGCGATGCGGAACTCAAAGCCATTAAGAAACAGGCTGAAGAAGAAGTTAGAGCAGAAATGCTTGAACAGATGAAAGCAGAATTAAAACAAGAACAAGAGAATAAAGAAGAAAAACCGGAATAGCCGGTTTTCTTTTTATATTTATACCACTGAAAATCTTCAAAAACAAATCATCACCGATATATAATAGATTTATAAACATATAAGAGGACATATTTATGCGCAAAACAAAGATTATTTGCACGATCGGTCCTGCAAGCGAAACTGAAGAAATACTCATCCAGATGGCGGAAGCAGGAATGAATGTCGCAAGAGCGAACTTTTCTCATGGGGATTACGAGCAACATCAAAGAAGATTTGATTTAATCAAAAAGGTTAGAGAAGAGCTCAATAAACCAATCGCCATCCTATTAGATACCAAAGGTCCAGAATACCGCATCGGTCTATTTGAAAACGATGAAGTCACTCTTAAAGCAGGTGATACATTCACCTTCACTACTGAAGAGATTAAAGGTAACCAAGAAAGAGTCTCTGTCTCCTATAAGAAATTATGTGAAGAACTTGAAGTTGGCGATCCTATTTTAGTCAATAACGGTTTAGTCCGTTTTGTTGTCAAAGAAATCGACTGCAAAAATATTAAATGTGAAGTAGAAATAGGCGGCAAATTATCTAACCGTAAATCGATGTCCTTTCCTAATAAACATTTAAAACAAGAATTCCTCTCCGAAGCTGATAAACAAGATTTATTATTCGGTATTAAAAATGACATCGACTTTGTCGCTGCTTCATTCGTATCTTGTAAACAAGATATGGTCGATATGAGAAAATTCCTCGATGATAACGGGGGTAAAGATATTGAAATCATCGCCAAGATTGAAAATAGATTCGGCGTTGATAATGTCGATGAAATCTGTGAAATCGCCGACGGCATCATGGTTGCAAGAGGTGACTTAGGTGTTGAAGTCCCATTCATCGAAGTCCCCGCTATCCAAAAGATGCTCATCAAGAAATGCCGTATGAAAGGAAAGATTGTCGTCACCGCTACCGAAATGCTCGAATCGATGATCAATAATCCACGCCCAACAAGAGCAGAAATCTCTGACGTTGCTAACGCGGTATATGATGGTACCAGTGCGATTATGCTCTCTGGCGAGTCTGCTGCCGGTAAATATCCAGTAGAAGCTACTAAAAATATGGCGGCTATCGCGGAATTCACCGAAAAAAATATCAATTATAAGAAATTATTCGAAGAATCTAACTTTGAAATTAGAAATGAAACTGACGCTGTTTCTCACGCGACATGTGATATGGCAATTGATATTGGGGCAAAAGCAATCGTTGTCTCCTCTATTTCCGGGGCGACTGTCCGCATGATATCCCGTTTCAGATGTCCTGTGGATATATTAGGGGTCACCACCAGTGAAAAAGTTTGGTATAAACTCGCCTTATCCTGGGGTGTCACTGCTGCTATTGCTGGAAGATTTGAACACACAACACCAATGTTTAATAACGCCCTTAATTTAGCAAAGCTCGAATTCAACCTTAAACCAGGTGACCATGTGATTCTTACGGGTGGATCTGTGGGAGCAAGACAAGGTGGCACAAACCTCATCAAGCTCGAGACCGTCCGCTAATTATATCCTCCTTTTAAAAAACTGGCCCTCAAAAGCCAGTTTTCCTTTTGTTATAAATAATTATTTCTTTTCCTCATCTTTGATGAGACGCATATTGACGTGACAATATCCTGTTGGGTTCTTATATAGGTAATCTTGATGATATTCTTCTGCGTCATAGAAGTTAGCAAGTGGAAGTATTTCAATGCTATATTCACCTTTGATATTCTTATCAAAATAATCTTTGATTACTTTATATTCTTTTATATCTGTGAAGTAGATACCACTTCGATATTGATGTCCTGTGTCTTCACCTTGTTTATCGATTGAATATGGGTCAACAAATCTAAGGAAGTGTTCTAATATCTTGGTTAATGAAATGACTTCTGGGTCATAAGTCACTTCCACTGTTTCCGCATGTGTGGCTTCATGATGTTTGACTTGCTCATAAGAGGGGTTTTCAATATCCCCATTCGCATAGCCAACGCGTGTCGCGATCACCCCTTTAAGAAGCGAATAATAATGTTCCACTCCCCAGAAGCAACCTCCCGCGATATATATCTTTTGATAACGATCCCATTCATAGGCATCTCTTGGTTCATGATCTCTCACGTATATTACCCCCTTATATGTAAATCCGTTCTTCTTCACTAATGCGGCCATAATATGATTGTTATGATGCGTATCGATGCGAAGATGACCGATTAATCCTTTGCAGTAATCAATAACTCTATCTCCAAAGTTGATATCATTTGCTAAAGCAGCGATGCGGTGGATATATCCATAAGGATAATCGTTATCCCATTTCCCTTCGATATAGTTATATGTTTCTTCTATTCCGATATAAAAAGCAAACACTCCGATGACGATACCTTTATCTTCATAAACATATAAAGCATCTTGGTTCATATCATTTTGGATGTCAGTTAATCCTGGATAATTAGCTGGCCACTGATCACGATTACCATCATTTTTCATGATGATATGCGCGTAGTTATATATCTCTAATAACCTATTAATATCATTAATGTTTGCTTTTCTAATCATATTTATAAGATAATTGTACTGTTACACGTAAAAAAGAGGAAACAATATGAAAAAATTTATTCCCACAATATTCACCGTCATCATCATCGTGACATTAGCCGTTCTCGGTTTCACTCTCGGTGGACTTAACTTAAGTCAAACACAATTAGACACATTATTAATTCTTGCTATTGTTGCAGGAAGTGCAGCAGCATACTGCTTCATCGTTGGAGAGATATCCCGTAACAATTCCCAAATGGATAAATTATGGTCCATCCTTCCTATCGCTTATACTTGGATCATCGCTGCTAAAAGTGAGATGAAACCAAGACTTGTGATCATCGCCGTAATCGCTACTTTATGGGGTATCAGATTAACATATAACTTCGCTCGTAAAGGTGCTTATCACTGGAAGTTCTGGGAAGGTAGAGAAGACTATAGATGGGAAATCGTCCGTAAATTCAAAGTCTTCCAAAATCCTGTCTCCTGGGCTTTCTTCGATTTATTCTTCATCGCTATCTATCAAAACTTCCTCGTCGTGACCATGACTTTCCCAGCCGTCGCGATGATGGATTCAACAGCCCCTCTCGGTGCTTGGGATTATGTCGGTGCCTCCTTAGCCGCGGGCTTCTTACTACTAGAAACCATTGCTGATGAATATCAATGGAAATTCCATCAAAATAAGAAAAAACTCCTACAAAACGGCAATAAATTAGAAGATATTGAAGAACCATATAACAAAGGTTTTAACACTACTGGACCATGGGGATATATGAGACATCCTAACTATTTAGGTGAACAAGGTATTTGGATGTCATTCTATATCATGAGCATATCCGCGGGAGTTAACGCATATGGGGTGTTTAACTGGAGCTGGTTTGGACCATTATTAATCGTCTTCCTCTTCTTAGCCTCTTCCCCACTTGGAGAAAGCATCTCCAATAAGAAATATCCTGAATACAAATATTATGTGAATTATGTATTCAAGTATCTCCCGCTTAGAAAATATGATTATGAAAAAGCTAAAGCAGCTTTAGAAAAATGATTATTTAAAATAAATTTTGAAAGTATTGGAATCAATACCCTTGAGCCAATACTTTTTATTTAATCTTGGTCCACATGAATTGGTGCCCACTCCCGCCATCGCGATATCTAAAGAGATGTAGGCTTTGTTGCTTCTTGGTAATTCATAATTATGCTTAGTGTCCCTTAAAGTCTCTAAAGAATAAGGGAGAATAGAGAATGAGAATGGCTTAGATGCAGAAATAGAAACATCGTTAACATCTACATAACTAGAATAATAATGAGAACCGCATTCCTGTGGTTTTAAATTGTTGCCCATATTATCTTTAATCTTCAGACTAAATTCTCCGACTTTATTATGAATATGTTTATCAACATAGCTTTCATCAGAACCGTATCCAAAGAAAGTAAATTCTTTCGCTTTTTCTGTTAAGAGGAACTTAATTCCAAAACGTGGAAGGAATAAAGTTTCATCCTTCTTATCATACGATAAGTCCATGATTAAGGAATTATCGATATACGTATATACGACTTTAAAAGATAATAAATCATGTTCATAAACAAGTCTTCCATCATAGGAAACACTATTATCGGTTTTATTTGCTTTATCGATCACTCTCTTCGCATTTATAAGTCGTTTAAAACTATCTTTTTGTTCAATCGGGATATCGTTATCTAAATCCGCGCGTAGATAGTTAAGTTTGACCCCATCCTTAAAGACTGGTTTATCATCGACATAAACCTGTTTTAATTCGCCCTTTTTATCATCGCTTATAAATCTTACTTTTCGTTTAGAAATAGGCGCGACATATTCTTTAGTCTTATCAATAGGTTCATCGGGATATAATTTACCGTTATAGACCGCTTTCATTTCTAAAGTATTGGATTTAAGTTTTCTAAACGGAGTGACTAAACCATCAACACAGAAATTCGTATCGTTTTCTAAATCGTTATCATCCCCGCCGTAATGGAGTTTACCGTCCACTAATACCGCGTGATCACACCACTCCCAGATAAAGCCACCACAATATCTGTCGCTTGAAGTGAATAATCGCCAATAATCCGCGAGGTCACCATTAGAATTACCCATCGCGTGAGAATATTCGCACATGATGATTGGTCGCCACTCTTTTGGATCATCAAAGTGTCTTTCTTTAAGTTCTTTTGGTTCTGGATACATACGAGAAGCAAAATCTAATCTTGGTTCATAATAGCTTTCTTGATTGACCGTGCACCACACGTTTTCATAATGAATTGGTCTATCGCTATGTTCTTTTAAATAATCAAGTCCTTTAAAGAACATCTTTCCATAGCTCGATTCATTGCCTAAAGAGAAGATGACGACACATGTTCTATTCTTATCTCGTTGAAATAAAGAAACTTCTCTATCATAGATTGGTTCAATATTCTCTTCTTTATTCGCGAAATCTTGCCAAGTCTCCGTGCTATAATGTCCGAGATATTGAGAAGCTCCATGAGTTTCAACATCCGCTTCATCAAGAACATATAAGCCAAGAGAATCGCATAATTCATAAAACTCTGGAATGTCGGGATAATGGGATGTTCTAATCGCATTAATTCCAAGAGTTTTCATCAAAGATAAATCCTTGAAAGTATCCTTTATAGAAACAGTCATTCCAGTCACCGGATTTGATTCGTGTCGATTAACGCCTTTAAACTTTAAATGCTTGTCGTTAAAATAATAAACACCATCTTTACAGTAGCTATTTCTGATACCGATTCTTTCATAGATAACTTCATCACCATATTCTAGTTTAAAACGATATAAATACGGATCTTCCGCGGACCATAAATGTGGCGATTTTACTGCAATTTTCACATTTTTTCCTGCAGAAACTGCATATTTTTTATTTTTAAAGGATAAATCAATATCCACTTCTGATTGGTTAATAAATTCGATATAACCGACCCCATTTTCTATTGAAGTGATAAAGCGATAATCGGTGATATGCTTCTCACTTCTACTTAATAAATAGACATCTCTAAAGATGCCTGAGAAACGGAATTTATCTTGACATTCAAAGTAGCTAGAAGCTGACCATTTTAAGACTAAAACATCGATTTTATTGTCACCATTTTTTATAAAATCTGTAATATCGAATTCAGACTTGCTATGAGCAATCAAAGAATAGCCCACTTTCTTATTGTTAACGAATAGATAAAAGGCATTATCCACTCCTTCAAAGACGATATAAGTTCTCTCTTTCTTAACGATATTAATCGTCCTTTGATAATGGAATAAAGGATTGTCAATATCAATATAAGGCGGATTAAAAGGAAAAGGATATTTACAGTTTAAATATTGGATATGGTCATAGCCAAAGCACTGCACGCAGCTTGGGACAACCAACCTCTCTTTATCTGTAAATTTATAATCTAAATCTTTAAAGTCTTGATATTTATCATAGGCTTTAAAATTCCACATTCCATTTAAGGAAGTAACCTTACTACTGCTCTCTTTTATAATCGCCCCATGATAATATTTGGGCTTATCCTCTTTATTAAAAGGAATGAAATGCGCGTGAAAAGGTAAAGTATTAATTCTTTTGTTCGCTAAAAACTCGTTATTAAAAATATCCATAAATAATCCTCATCTTCATAATATAAGGATTATTAATAAAATATATAGATAAATCTCACAGGAGATTATTCTTGTTCTGGAATTTCACCAGCTTTAGATAAGCTATATTTAGTAAGAAGCGGTCCAACAAGTTCATAGACAAGTGTCGCTAATAAGGCCACTGTGACTATCATATTACCAATATTGTTGGTCTTAAAGATTTCCATATCACCGATTTGATTTGCCATGCCAATCGCCACACCAGCTTGCGGTAATAAAGTGAAACCTAAATAATGAGTAATCTCTTTTGACCTATGCGTAATTTTACAGCCGAGGAAGGCACCAAAATATTTGCCAAGAGAACGAAGAATCAAATAAGTGAAGAAGACGATGATAATGATAATTAATGAACTGCTATTGCCGGTAGAGAATATCTCATAAGCACTAGTCACTAAATGCGCGCCAGAAAGAACGAAGAATAAAGTGAATAAGAATGGAGTCCATCTATCCATTAATTCAATATCACGAGTTAATATTGGTTTATCTTCATCTTTAGTGAAGTTCACATAGACCGCGCCGATCACCATACAAGTTAATAAAGAGGAGAAATTAAGATTCTGGTCGTTGATCTTTAAAGTATTTAAAGCGGCACAAGTCCCAACTCCTAATAAAGTAAAGGCAATCACGATAATCATATGGTTATTACGAGACTTAAAATATTTCATCGTCACGTGTAATAAAACACCTAATATAAATCCGATTAATAAACTACCCACTATTTCAAGTAGAGGAATTAATAAAATTGAAACAACACTGATTGATGCGGTTGTGACAAATAATTTTGCAATGCTAGTAGAAAGAGCGAATACCATTAAGCCGATCGCATCATCAAAGGCAACCACTGGGAGAAGAATATCCACTAACGGTCCTTTCGCCTTATATTGATGGATGACCATTAATGTAGCGGCAGGAGCAGTCGCTGTCGCAATCGCTCCTAAAACAAAAGCAATCGCATAATTAAGATGAGCAAAATAACAGACTAATAATAGTCCAGCATCTACAAGTATCACCGCTCCAAAAGCTTGAAGGAAAGTGATTAATAATACTTTGGAACCATATTCTTTAATCTTGCTGAATTTGAATTCTTCACCGATGGATAAAGCGATAAAGCCTAAAGCAATCGAGGCGACAAAGGTGTTAAGTCTTGTCAACTCCTCGGTAAGAGTGATGTTCAGCGAACCAATATATCCGGTTCTATCAACGAGGATACACACTACAGCAATTAAAAGTCCAATGACCAAGAAGGCAGTAACGTTTGGTAAGTTTATTTTCCTTGATGCTCTGGTTGCGATTAATCCGAGTAGAAGTAATATTCCCACAAAGAGTGCGATATTCATACAATAGAATATCATAGTCCTATTTTTGCTTTTTTCAATAGATTTCTAATTATTAAATTAGATGTTTGACTTATCGATACTTATGTATTACATTTGAAATACAGATTGGAGAAAAACTATTATGGCTATAATTCAACTACGAATTGACGATGATACCAAAAAAAGAGCAACTGAACTTTTTGAAGGTTTGGGTTTTGATTTATCTTCCGCGATAAGAGCGTTTATTAGAAGGAGTCTTCATGTTGATGGTTTTCCCTTTCCAATGATTATTAATGACCGCGCATATGATCCAAAAGTAAGAATGGAACGCGAACAAGAAATAAGGTCTTTATTAAAGAGAATTGAAGAAATTGAGCAAGAGGAATTCAAAATCTCAAAAAAGAAGTTTAAAGATTTAGAAAATGATGAGTATGGATCAGTAGTCCTCAGTAATATTAACGATGAAGTATATGCGGCAAGAGAAAAACAATACACTAAGAAGAAAAACAAACAAAAAGTGCGATAGCTTAATTGCATCGCACTTTCTTTAAGAAACTAAATCTGCTTAACCACTACTTCATCGTTCTCATAATCGACTAGATACTTATGGGTAGTATCAACTTCTTGTGAGATGATCTTATTAGCAATTGCAGTCTCCACTTTATTTTGAATGAATCTCTTGATTGGTCTTGCTCCAAATGTTGGAGAATAAGAACTATCTAAGATCCAATCTTTTAAAGTTTTAGAGAATTCGAATGAATAATATGATTCTTTTAATCTCTCATTAAGGTTATTAAGAAGTTTATCAACAATCTTACCTTGAGTTTCTTTTCCTAATGGGGAGAAGTAGACGATTTCATCAATACGATTTAAGAATTCTGGCTTAAATGTTTGATGTAATAATCCTTCTACTTTATCTCTTTCATTATTAAGGAGATATTCACTACCAAGGTTAGAGGTCATGATGATAATGGTGTTTTTAAAATCCACGACTCGACCTTGAGAATCGGTTAATCGACCATCATCTAACATTTGAAGTAATAAGTTAAATACTTCTGGATGGGCTTTTTCAATCTCATCGAATAAGACGATGGAATAAGGATTTCTTCTCACCTTCTCAGTGAGTTGGCCGCCTTCTTCATAACCGACATATCCTGGTGGGGCTCCGATTAATCTAGAAGTTGAGTATTTCTCCATATATTCCGACATATCAATTCTGATGATATGAGATTCGGAATCAAATAAGGCTTCCGCGAGGGCTCTTGCCACTTCTGTTTTACCAACACCAGTTGGACCAAGGAAGAGGAAGGAACCAATTGGACGGTTGCTATCTTTAATACCCGCTCGTTGACGCAAGATGGCGTCACTCACTAACGATAAGGCTTCATCTTGACCGATGACACGTTTTGCTAAAGTGGACTTTAAATCCAATACTTTTTCTCTATCGCCTTTTTCAATCTTGCTAAGAGGGATATTCGTCATACGAGAGATGATACGGGCGATTTGTTCTTCGTCGACAACTTCGCTTAATAACTTATCCTTACCTTCAACATAGTCAAATTCTTTAAGTTGTTTTTCGAGTTCAGGAATCGTTTTATACTGCAGTTCTCCAGCTTTTTCATATTCGGAATGAGATAAGGCGACGTCTAAATCAAATTTCGCTTTCTCTAATTTTTCCTTAATATTTTTAATCTTGAGAATCTGTGATTTCTCATCTTGCCATTGGGCTTTAAGTTCGTTATCTTCTTTTGTTAAAGCGGATAATTCACCTTCTAAATCTGCAAGTCTCTTTTTCGAAGCATCGTCAGATTCTTTCTTCAACGCGACCTTTTCGATTTCAAGATTTCTAATCTTTCTTTCGAGTTCATCGAGTTTAGCAGGCATAGAAGCGAGTTCAACTTTAATTGACGCGCAGGCTTCATCCACTAAGTCGATAGCCTTATCAGGAAGGAATCTAGATGTTAAATATCGATTAGATAATGTTGAGGCTGCTACTAACGCACCGTCAGTGATTTTCACCCCATGGAAAGATTCAAATCTATTCTTTAATCCTCTAAGAATAGTTATTGTATCTTCCACTGTTGGTTCATTGATCATCACTGGTTGGAATCGTCTTTCTAAGGCGCGGTCTTTTTCAATATATTCTCTATATTCTTTTAAAGTGGTCGCACCAATACAGTCGATTTCTCCTCTCGCAAGCATTGGTTTAAGCATATTAGAAGCATCAAGGGCTCCATCAGTTCTACCCGCACCGACGATAAGATGGATTTCGTCGATAAAGAGAATGATTTTACCATCTGACTCTTTAATCTTATTTAAAACAGCTTTAAGTCTTTCTTCGAATTCACCACGGTACTTGGCACCTGCAACTAACGCGCCCATATCTAATTCATAGATTGTTTTATCTTTTAAAATAGTTGGGACATCGTCTTTGACAATACGTTCAGCAAGACCTTCGAGTATCGCCGTCTTACCAACACCAGGTTCACCTAAAAGGATAACGTTGTTCTTAGTCTTTCTCGCTAAGATTTCAATGATCTTTCTAATCTCTTCATCTCTACCGATGACAGGGTCGATCTTCCCCTTCTTTACTTCTTCGTTGATATTCCTACCAAATTTAGCAAGGATATCTTTGTCATTTTCATAGTCTGGAACTTGATTCATATTCATAAGTTTATCCTCCTATCACTATCAGTATAGCACAAAATTAGCACTCTTCAAGCGAGAGTGCTAAAAATTTTCTTTACGTAGTAAAAATATAAAATTGTTCACAGTTATATCTAAACATCATTTATAATGATGATATGAAGATCGGAAAACTAATACTCAACATCTTAAAGATCAAAGTTAGTCATGAAAATGCTGCCAAGTGCAGAAAACTTATTTTTGATAAGAAATATAATCCTAAACGCGATATTCCTTATATTGATGATGGGAATAACTATCATAAATTCGATTTATACTATACCCCAGTTAAAGATAAGAAGAACTGCTTAGTTATCGATATCCATGGAGGTGCGTATATCTTTGGGCATAGAGAGGAGAATTATACATTCGGCACGGTGTTTTTAGATGCCGGATTTGATTTCATCTCTATCGACTATATTCCTAATGACGGCAAACATTCGATCAATGATATCGTCGATCAATGCGTGAAATGCATCAGTTATATCGCTACTCATTTAGAAGAATATGGATTTAATAAAGATTATAAAATAGTGTTAACAGGTGATTCAGCAGGTGGACATTTAGCCTCCACTATCACCGAATTATTCCTCGATAAAGAATATGCTGGGTTATTAGGATATGAATTACCATATCTCAATATCAAAGCTCTTGCCATTAACTGTCCAGTATTTAGATTCGTGGATTTAGGAACTGATGCCTTATCTAAATCAGGATTAAAAAGAATGCTAGGCCCTGATTACGGAGATAAAGAAAAAGCAAAACTAATCTGCCCTGCTACTCATATTGATTCTTTATCAGTTCCTCTATTCGTCTCCACTTCTAAAAACGATTTCATTAGAACAATAGGAGCAGAATCCACTTTACCATTAATGAAAGATAATAAAGATTTTGAATATCTATATATTGAAGATGAATCTGCTGGTCATGTTCATAACATCTTAGATATCACTACAGAAGCATCAAAAAAAGTCAACCAGGCGATGATTGACTTCTTTGCTAAGAGTATTAATAATTGATTACTTCAGTTTAAGCACAGTCATTCCGTTAACAAGATAAATAATAGTCAACACTATAATAAATATTAAGATAATAGAAGCAGCAATAAGATAAGTAACTACTCCTTTTTGTCCTTTCTTTAATGTAATGATACATAAAATAATGACCACAATATCCAAAACCATCGCCGGTATTGCTACATATAAATAATATGGGCTTAATTCGGTTATATGGTTAGGCGCATCAAAAAACTTCTGGGCCAATCCCCAAGCTTTTCCCACGAATTGGCGGTATCCTTCAGATAATAAAATCAAAAAAACAGTAAACACTGTCGGTACTGCAATGATAATAATTACAATAAGGGTTGCGAATAATCCCGCAATCGCGGAAAGCACAGGCATGAAATAAAAAGATAAAGCGGCAATAGAAATTATCATCGCCGGGATGAGAAAACCAAACGTTACCTTTTGTAATTTCGTTTTTCGATTATTAGAAAACTTTATTTTCTTTTTATATGAAGGAACACCATCATCAGGAACACTATTTTTAGGGGGAGAATTAAAACCTATCTTTTCGACAGGTTTTTCTTCTAATTCGTTATTTATTTTTTCTTCTTCCATTTCGTTAAAAATCGGAACTTGAACTTGAATCGCTTGATGAGCTTTGATCTCTTCTTTGTCTATCAACGATGAGGTCAATCGCGATCACAAGAGAAACGAAAGTTGGTAAATCATATTTATCATCTAAATCCAAGACGAATGAATCTCTTAAAGAAATCATACGAGAGATATGACCAATCTCTTGTCCATTGAGGGTGATATGGTAATCATATTGGAGGATGTTACCTCTAATTTGTAAATCACCTAAGTCAGAGGTGACGTAATAATGGTCATGAAGAGAGAATATCTTTCTTCTCACCATTGCTACTATAGTTTTATCTGGTTTTTCTACAAAGGCTTTTCTTTGGAATAATCTCCAGAATTTGTTTCTCACGACAAATAAAGTATTGCCCGATAAATCTTGCACGAATTTTTTACGAGTAAAAGAGAATATCTTACCCTTAACGAATAAGACGTCTTTTTCATCCATATCTTTAACAGTGGAACTACCACCTAAAGATACCCATTTATTTCTAATTGAAACTTGCATAAATGTCTCTCCTGTTAACTATATTTAACTAAATTATCTTTTATATAGCAATTATTAAATGAAATCATCACATCTCTATTCTCAAGAACAAATTTACGCATCTGTATAAACATTCGGACATTATCAACACTCATTTTTGTGCCCGCTTCACTTCTTAATACGTCAGCAAGTGATATTATTCCATGTTCAGTGTAAACAAATGGATTGCATCTTCTTTTTGAAGATACTGGACATGAGGTCGCAAAATGCGACCGCAAACAATATCGTATTCCTCAACCAGCTAATTGAGAGCAAAAAAATCTTCTTAAAATCTCTATGTTAAATATAAAGAAAATCCCTCTAATGAGGGACAGTCTTATTATTGAAATAACTATTATCTTGCATCTAATTTTTGACGGAGTCTAGCAATCTTTGGTGATCTCTTTTCGAGTTCTTTGAAGTCCGCTTCGCTTGGAGTTTGTTGCTTGCCGACCGCGACGAAGTTACGAAGAACACCAACTAAGATAAATGGTCTACCAACAACTCCGTGAATCATCGACCAAATGATAACCGCTGCTAACGCACAGGCGAAAATACCTAACGTATTTGGATTTGTAATAAATTCAGAAACAGTTCCACCTGAGCTAGCCGCTGCTTCTTTAATAACATCTGATAATTGGATGAATAGATTTGGGAAAGCGAAATATGTCACTGCGTAAAATCCCCCAAATAAAGCGCCACCAACAACTAAGAGTGAAACAGCACCCATACCAAAGATTCTGCCAATATTACGGAATAATGTTTTTCCGCTTTTAAAGAAGATGACTGCACCTTCACATGCTGCTTTAGTAACACCAACATCTTTACGGTACATAACCCATCCTAAGCAACAATCAATTAAATAACCGAGAAGGACTTGGACAGCACTATCAATAGCAGAAGCAACGGATTCACCAGCTTGTCCGCCAACCATCGAACCCACTCTTGTAGTGAGACGGCCAATTTGTCTAAACATGCTTTTGATAACACCAGTGACAAAGAAGAAAGCAGTGATTTTAGCAAATCTACCTTTCACTTCCGCAAAGCCAGCTTGAACGATGTGGTCATCTGGAAGTTTGTCATCAGCAACACCTTTAGTCATCATTGCAATCTGCGCGGCTTTGATGCGGTTGAGCACTAAATAATCAAAAGCAACGGCAAAGATGATACCAACCACAAAGCCAATTGCTAATCCGATAAGCGCTCTTGTCGCACTTCCACCAGCGATGAAGTATCCAGCAACACAACATCCAACCATAACTGCAACAGATACAAGCCCTAAACCAAATAGAATGAATGAGAAAGGTAATGTTTTCTTGTATACTTGGAAATTTGTCATAATTATCCTCCTAATGAATATCTAGATTATACTTATTTAATTAATAAAAGTATATTGAATAATAATTTTATATTGCACGAATAACAAACGTGTATAATAGGTGGGTATGGTTAGAAACGATATAAAACAATTTGTTGATAGTATTCCTAATGATGTCACTATTGTCGCTGCCACTAAATATGTCGACGCAAATGATATGAAAATATTATTTGAAAACGGCATCTATAACTTCGGTGAGAACCGTGTTGATTCCTTTTTATCTAAATATGAAATATTAAAAGATAATAAAGATATTAAATGGCATTTTATTGGACATTTGCAAAGAAATAAGGCAAAAAATGTCATTAATTTAATTGACTGTTTGCATTCTTTGGATTCCCTAGAGCTCGCGAAAAAGATCAATGAATTAAGGTCTACACCACTCGATACATACATCGAAGTATCAATCAATTTAGAAGAGAATAAAAACGGAGTTCCATATTACCAAGTTGAAGAATTCATCAAACAAATAATGAACTATAAAAATATCAATCTCGTCGGTCTTATGATGATGGCCTATAAAGATAGTTCTAATCCATATGCTGAGTTTAACAAATTAAGAGAACTAAGAGATCAATTAGAAAACAAACTTAATATCAAATTACCTTATCTATCAATGGGCATGAGCGATGATTATCTAGACGCGATTAAAGCAGGGGCCACCCATATTAGATTAGGAAGAATATTGTTTATATAGAGGTAGAAATATGAGCGGAGTAGAAATTGCAGTATTAGTGTTATCTATAGTCGACGCGGTATGTTGTCTAGTATGTCGACTACCACAGATCATCAGAATCTATAAACTCAAACAAGCAGAAGCAATATCAATCTCCTTCTGGAGCTGCAACATCCTCTCCTGCTTAGTTTGCATCACTGCTTTCTCTTTGAAGTTATTTGTCTTAGGAGAAGTCACTACCGTGATATTCCTTTCCTCAGCAATAATGAACCTTGTCCTTAACGGCATTGTCTTGGGACAAACCATTTATTACCGCAGAGTAAATTCTCAAAAAACAACTATCAGGCAATAAAAAAACATTTTGACCTGTCTAGTGGTACAAAATGTAATTTCCTAGATTTCTTTCTTTCACCAAAATAATACGTTTACAAAACGGCTTCAAAAATGCCAAGAAGTTCATCTAAGTCCTGAGTTATTGTTTCATATACAATTGTATAGTCTGTTTCCCCATATTCATGAACTATCCCGTTTCTAAAACCCATTATTTTGCCCCAGGGCACATAGTCATTCTTTCTTTTGAATTCATCTGAAAGATTTTTAACGAAACCAAGCAAGAAGTTCCCCATCTTGATATGACTAGGTCATCGCGAAGCCATCAAGATTATATAACCTCATAGGTGGGGAATGAACTATAAAATATGTAATGATATACTATGTATATTATGGTATAATAATATTGTAGGAGAACAAGGGTCTATTAGTTAGGAGCTAATAGGCTAATAATAGGCAATTATGATGAGGAATGGGCAACTTGATGGTTGTATCTATTTTATTATCTAAGGAGCTTTATGAACCTGGTCGCTTACAAATTTCGTCTCTATCCTAATAAGTCACAGAAAGAGTATTTCTCTAAGTGTTTTGGATGTGTCAGGTTCTTTTATAATAAATCTCTATCTGACATGATTGAATATCATAAAGAACATAAAGACTTTAAAAATATCACCCCTGCAACATATAAAAATGAATATCCATTTCTAAAGGAAGTTGATTCTCTTGCTCTATCTAATGCTCAATTAAATAGAAACTCTGCTTATAAAGCTTTCTTTAGAGGTCAAAACAAGTTCCCTAAATATAAAAGTAAGAAGAATGATCAGAGTTATACCACTAATAATCAGAAGGGCTCAGTTAGATTAAGTGATAACAATAGATATATCTCTATCCCTAAATGTAAAAGAATAAGAATAAAGAAACATAGAGATTTTGATGGTGTTATTAAATCTGCGACTATATCTAAGACTACAGATGATAAATACTATATCTCTATATTAGTAGAAACAGAGATTAAACCATTAGAAAGAACTGATAAAAGTATCGGACTAGATTTAGGTGTTAAAGATCTAGTAATCACTTCTAATGGTCTTAAATATAGAAATCATAAGTATCTAGCTAAGTCTGAGAAGAAACTCGCGAGAGAACAAAGAAAGCTATCCCATATGGTAAAGGGTTCTTCTAATCGTAATAAACAGAGAGTTAAGATTGCTAGAATCTATAAACATATAAATAACCAAAGAAATGATTATCTCCATAAGTTATCTAAACATATTATCGATGAAAACCAAATCATATGTGTTGAAGATCTTAAAGTGATGAAGATGACTAAAGATAATGACTATAACAAATCATTATTAGATTCTTCGATGTCTAGATTACTAACTATGCTTACTTACAAAGCATCTTGGTATGGAAGAACAATAATTAAGATTCCTAGTGATTATCCTTCTAGTCAGTTATGTTCATCATGTGGATATAAAAATAAAGAGGTGAAAAATCTCAAAATAAGAAAATGGACCTGTCCAGAATGTGGATCGGTCCATGATAGAGATATAAATGCCTCTATAAATATTCTAAGTAAGGGAATTGAAATACTTACTAAGGATGGGACACATCCGGATAGCTTGTTTATGCTTGATCCGTTAGGGTCATCGAGCAAGAAGCCTACACATTTATAAGTGGTGGGTATGTCACTATTTTCAATGAGTTGAACCAGTCTAAACATAATCGCATCAATCAGTTCTTCGTCTAACATAAATTCTTCATATGTCTTGTTTCCTATATATCTTTGAATGGCTTTGATATTTTCATTTGCCTTTGAAGCGTAATATTGATCATTTTTCAAATTATCCATATATTTTTATCCCGTCCTTCATGATTTCGCAGACTAATTCCAAATTGTTTTCTAAATTATTGAATCTAATTAAATCAATCCTTTTATGCAAAACAGTTCGAATGGCTTCACTCAACCCAGCAAACCTTAATCCAGTAAGAGAAGTTGATACGCATAGATCTACATCGCTGTTGTCTTTTGCGTAGCCTTTTGCGTAACTACCAAACAGATAACAAAATTCAATTTTTCCTTTGTATTCGCTGTCAAATAAAGAAGTTAATTCGTTCTTAATTGTTTCTATTGAAAGCATTCCCTTATCTTCCGTAATTTCATATTTATTCATAAGCTTTTGAATCATTGACTCTCGCTTCAACGAGTTACCATAATCATTATTATTTTCATAGCGTATATATGTTCTTAAAGGGACACCAACACTACTAGCTGCCAAAGCTTGCGATATTTGATATTTATTTCTAATTTGTAAAAGCGTCATATTTCTTTCTCCAATTGCATCCTATCATATTTGGCATACGTTTTCAACATATATATGCCGTTTTGTCATATTAAATTAAATAGTTATGCCGTTTTGTCATACTTTAGTCATCGATTGATAGACGCAATAATACTAATTAGGGTCAAAAACGCAGATGTTTATTATATTAATATAATAAAAACGACCGTGACAGGTCGTCTCATTTTTAGCTGTGGCGGGGGCACAAGGACTCGAACCCTGATTGACGGTTTTGGAGACCGCTGTACTACCTTTGTACGATACCCCCAGGATGTTAGATCTTATAAGGATCTAGCAATTTGCGACACTTTTGACATATCCACTTTACCAGCGAAGTTTGTCTTGAAGTGCTTCATGATATTTGGAAGGGATTTGTCATCGAGTTTGGCGATTTCCGCTCTGATTTCATCTTCACTGAGTTGTTGTGGTAAGTATTTCTTAATCACATTCTCTTGACGAGTGATGGAATCGATTCTCTCTTGGTTATTAACTTTCGCATATCCTTCTTTTTCATCAGAGAGTTCTTTGAGAACTTTTTGAATGATGGATAATAATTCTGCATCGCCAAGCTCTTTACCAGCCGCTCTAGCTTCCACTTCTTGTAGCTTATATTTAGTTAAGACTACTGAGAGGATGCTTCTAGCATCTTGGTCTTTAGCTTTCATCGCTTCGATATTGGCTTTTTGTAAATCGTTAATTAACATAGATTACCTCTTCGCAAGTAGTATTATAAACAAAATCTTTATAAGATTAAAGAAAGTTTATACAATTTTTGAAAAGGAGTCTTCCAAACATGAAAAAAGAATTATTAGAACAATATGCAAAACTACTCGCGAACGTTGGTATCAATGTCGAAAAAGATGAGGAAGTTTGGATTAATGCTGGTCTTGACCAACCAGAATTCGTGAGAATGGTTGTCGAAGAATGCTATAAAGCGGGTGCTAAAAGAGTGCAAGTCGATTGGCATTATGACCCTCTCGCGAAACTAAATTACAAATATATGAGTATAGGTGAGCTCAGCAAGGTCACCTCTTATCGTCTTGCTAAACTCAAATATTCGGCAAAGAAACTCCCTTCTGTATTACACATCGTCAGCGACGACCCTGATGCCTTAAAAGGTGTCAATGTTGCTAAGATGGCCAAAGCGAGAATGAAACAATATCCAAAGATCAAACCATATAGAGATGCGATGGATGGGAAATACAAATGGTGTATCGCTGGTGTCCCTGGAGTGAAATGGGCCAAGAAAATATTCCCAAACCTCTCTGATGAAGAAGCCGTTGAAGCATTATGGGAAAAGATTTTATTAACTAGTCGTGTTGATGAACATAACACAGTTCAAAACTGGAAAGAACATAACGAATTCTTAGTTAATCAATCTCAAAAACTAAAGGATTTAAATTTAAAATATCTCTATTACAAATCCTCAACAGGTACTGATTTCAAAGTTGAACTCATCGAAGGTATCAATTGGGGTGCGGGCATCGAACACACCGATAAAGGAAAAGTCTTCAATCCAAATATTCCTACAGAAGAAGTTTTCACTTCTCCTCTTGCCGGAAGCTGTGAAGGTAAATTAGTCGCGACTAAACCACTATCATATCAAGGTCAACTCATCGAAGATTTCTATTTCATCTTTAAAGACGGTAAAGTTACTGAAGTCGGCGCGAAGAAAAACCAAGAAGCATTAGAGAAAATGATAAAGATGGATGAATGTGCTTCAATGTTAGGCGAAGTCGCGTTAGTCCCATATTCTTCCCCAATCAATCAAAGTGGCATTCTCTTCTATGAAACTCTCTATGATGAAAATGCTGTCTGTCACGTCGCTTTAGGTGCAGGCTTTAAAGAACTTCTTCCTGATGGACCAAGCCTCACCACTGAACAAGCACAACAAAGAGGCATCAACGATTCTATGATCCATGTCGACTTCATGATTGGTAGTCCAGATTTATCCATCGTTGGAGAAGATGTTAATGGTAACAAAATCCAAATTTTTAAAGACGGTACTTG
>Ga0247609_10000964_pt1 | contig 36427 bp, 27 predicted proteins | sample 172DNAGHGlowgp2_FD_193487 | JGI IMG/M metagenome (GOLD analysis project Ga0247609, IMG submission 193487) | Sheep rumen microbial communities from Palmerston North, Manawatu-Wanganui, New Zealand - 1728 DNA GHGlow gp2 | ecosystem: Host-associated > Mammals > Digestive system > Stomach > Rumen ... | reverse complement strand
AAAAATTACACCAAATTGAATATTTGCTAAAAAACGATAGAAAATGAGTTTTTTTATGTACCTTTGTGCTCGAAAACATAATACCTTATTATTATATATAGGCAAGAACAAAAATAGTGATGATAGACACCGCTGCTTTTCAAGGCAAGAAAGCTGCATATTACACGTTAGGATGCAAGCTGAACTTCTCGGAGACGTCGACTTTCGGAAAGATGCTCTCCGAGATGGGGGTACTGACTGCCCAAAAGGGTGAGGTGGCGGATATCTGTCTTATCAACACCTGCTCGGTTACAGAAGTCGCTGATCATAAATGCCGACAGGCCATTCACCGCATGGTTCGTCAGCATCCGGGAGCCTTTGTGGTAGTAACAGGCTGTTATGCCCAGTTGGAACCGGCGCGCATCAGCAATATAGACGGTGTCGACTTGGTGTTGGGGTCTAACGAAAAAGCCCAGCTGATACAGTTCCTTTCCGATGCCTTCGTTCGTCGCGAAACGACAACAGACCGCAGTGATGTCGCTACCCCCCATAAGACAGCAACCTATCATACCGAAAAGACAAAAGATATCAAGACGTTTGCACCAAGCTGTTCACGTGGTAACAGAACACGTTACTTCTTAAAGGTACAGGACGGTTGCGACTATTTCTGCACCTATTGCACCATCCCTTACGCGCGTGGATTCAGCAGGAATCCCTCCATCGAGTCGTTGGTGGCTCAAGCACAGGCTGCTGCCAGTGAAGGAGGTAAGGAGATTGTGCTGACAGGAGTGAACATAGGTGATTTCGGCAAGACGACCGGCGAACGCTTTATCGACCTTGTAAAGGCGCTCGACGCCGTTGAGGCCATTCAGCGCTATCGCATCAGCAGCATGGAACCCGACCTGTTGTCAGACGAACTGATAGACTACTGTGCACGAAGCAGGGCGTTCATGCCCCATTGGCACATCCCCTTGCAGAGCGGCAGCGACACGGTTCTGAAACTCATGCATCGCCACTATAACAGTGAACTGTTTGCAGACAAGATACGGCGTATCAAGGAAGCCATGCCCGACGCTTTCATTGGCGTCGATGTGATGGTGGGCTGTCGCGGAGAGACTCCTGCGTGTTTCGAGGAGACTTACGAGCTCCTGCAGTCACTCGATGTCACACAGTTGCACGTCTTCCCGTATTCAGAAAGACCAGGCACGTCAGCATTGAACATTCCTTATGTCGTCAGCGATGCCGACAAGCGTGAACGCAGTCGCAGACTGTTGGAGCTGTCTGACCAGAAGACCCAGGCTTTCTACAGGCGCTATACCGGTACAGAAGCCGAGGTGTTGTTTGAAAAAGCTCCTCGCGGGAAGGCAATGCATGGGTTTACGAAAAACTATGTCCGCGTTGAGCTTCCTGCGGCGAAGGCGAAAGCGGAATATGACAACCAACTGATAAACGTGCGGCTGGGTGATTTCAATCCTGACAGGAGCGCACTAAAGATAGAAGAACTGAAAAGCTGACATCATGGAAAAACTGGCAATAGTCATACTGAATTGGAACGGAGCGAACATGCTCAGGAAGTATCTGCCTACCGTGCTGAACTATTCGCGCGACGAGGCAACGATATATGTGGCAGACAATGCTTCTACTGACGACTCCCTCAACTTGTTGCGCACGTCATTTCCTGCATGCAAGCTGATAGAACTCGAACGGAACTGGGGTTTTGCCGATGGGTATAATAAGGCCCTGCAACAAATAGATGCCGAATACTATCTGCTGTTGAATTCCGATATCGAGGTGACACACCACTGGTTGACACCCCTCATTGAGTTCATGGACGTTCACCAGGAAGTTGCCGCCTGCCAGCCTAAACTCCTCTCTATATATAATAAGGATATGTTTGAATATGCCGGAGCCTGCGGCGGATACCTTGACCGCTATGGTTATCCTTTCTGCCGCGGACGTCTCTTTGACACCATTGAAGAGGATAACGGACAGTACGACAATGCTGCCGAGATTCTCTGGGCTACAGGTGCTGCGCTCATGATACGCTCCAAAGACTATTGGGACGCAGGAGGACTTGACGGTCGTTTCTTTGCCCACAATGAAGAGATAGACCTCTGCTGGCGACTGCACATTCGGGGAAGGAAGATATATTGCTTGCCTGAAAGTTACGTCTATCACGTTGGAGGCGGAACGCTGCCGAAGTCGAATCCGATGAAGACGTTCCTTAACTTTCGCAACAACCTCACGATGCTCTATAAGTGCTTGCCTGACGAGGAACTGAAGCACGTCATGCGCTGGCGCTGGTTCTTAGACTACCTGGCTGCCTGGCAGACACTAATCCTCAATGGACATTGGGGCGACTTCAAAGCCATTTATAAAGCACGGCGCGCCTTCGTTCATTGGCGGAAGGACTTTGACGATGACAGACGGAAGATACAACAAAGCCGAACAGCCAGCGACATACCCCAGCAGGCATCTTTCTCCCTTCTTTGGCAGTATTATGCCAAGGGGCGCAAGTATTTCTCTAATTTGCCAAAATTTAAATAAAGACATGAAAATAACTCGAAATAGCAGAGGCTCTCTCAACAGATACGTCACGCTGCTCTTATTGTTTTTCGCTGTTAGCACTTATGCCCACGACGACTATGACGTGCAGTGTGAAGACACATGCTCGCATATTCATGGTATTGATATCAGTCACTATCAGGGCGATATCTTCTGGGAGTCGGTGGGTGATAGGACACCAATGGCCTTTGTGTATATCAAGGCAACAGAGGGCGGAGACCGCATTGACGAAAGGTTTGAAGAGAACATCAGAATGGCTCATCGCCACGGATTGAAGGTGGGCAGCTATCATTTCTACCGTCCGTTGACGGAACAGTATAAGCAACTCGAGAACTTCAAGAAGCAATGTCTGCCTCGTGAGCAGGATTTGATACCGATGATAGACGTGGAGTCGGTAGGAGGCTTGCCTGTTGAGGACTTCTGTGACTCGTTGTTTTTCTTTCTGGAGCTGGTGGAGGAGGCTTATCACCAGAGACCACTCATTTATACGGGTCGCAACTTCTATAATAAGTATTTGAAAGGAATGCTGAAAGGGTATAAACTCATGATAGCCATGTACACCGACGAAGAACCCGTATTAGCCGACGAGCAAGATATTACTATCTGGCAATATACGGGAAAAGGACGCGTTGAAGGTGTTAAGGGATTTGTCGACAAGAGCCGGTTTATGGGAAACCATACGTTATTTGAAATAAGATACAGGCATTGACGTGTAATGCCTTTCATGAGGAAGACGGCATTACTCCTCAATACTCTTGATGGTTTTTATGAAGTCATCGGCGTAGACTTGCAACGAGTGACGGCTTAGACGCTTCCGGAGACTGCTCTTGCGGTCTATGTCCAATTGAAATCGCGACAGGTATTCCGGATGTTTCTCTGAAGGCATCTCCAAGAAACGTTGTTTAAGGGTGGGGGAGATGTTTAAGAAGAAGTTGCCGTCGTAGCATCGGATGCCGTCTGCCACCCAAGCCCCAATCTGGTAGTCCTGCGCCAACTGGTAAATCTTATTCCATTTCCATTCGGACATGGGTTCTAAGGGTTCGTTCTCACTGTTGGCGTCACTGTAGATGAGGCGCTCCATGTTTCTGAGTATGACGTTCTTCTTCATAGGAGTATAGGGATGATGCTTGCGTTATGAGTATTGCTTGGGGTATCTGAACAGGATGGCTAGCAGGGCTGCCATACCGATGGCGATGGGATAGTAGAGGTATGGAATGATGCTGACAGGGTTCAGGGCTGCCAGTCCTGCCGCCATCAGCAGCTGTGCACCGTAGGGGATGATACCCTGCGTCATGCACGAGAAGGTGTCGAGAATGGATGCCGCTTTACGCTTGTCAACACCATAGCGGTCGCTAATCTGTTTCGCAATGTCTCCAATGGTCAATATTGCTACGGTGTTGTTGGCTGTACAGAGGTTGACCAGCACAACCAAACCTGCTATTGACAGCTCTGCGCCGCGTTTACTGTGGATATGAAGCGTCATGCGGCGGATGATGAAGACGATGCCCCCCAGTTGCTTGACGATTTCCAGCAGTCCGCCAGCCATCATGGTGATGATAATCAGTTCTCCCATCCCCACGATGCCGTCACCCATAGCTTGAAACCAGCCAAAGAGGTCAAAGGTGCCATCGGCTATGCCTATCACTCCTGTTAGAACTATGCCCAACGTGAGTACCGCCATCACATTCATACCGAAGAGTGCCGTCACTAGCACTACCAGATAAGGTATCACCTTGACGTATTCCACCTCGTCAACATGCTGGGGTGAATGGATGCCGAAACCCATGGTGACATATAGAATCAGAATCAGTAGGGAAGGGGGAATGACGATGAACGAGTTGACGCGGAACTTATCGCTCAGCCGACAACCCTGTGTCGACGTGGCCATAATGGTAGTGTCGGAGATGAACGACAGATTGTCGCCGAAGAACGAACCGCCCACCACGACGGCAGTCATCAGAGGCACCGAGATGTCTGTTTGTTGTGCTACACCCACGGCGATGGGCGTCAGCGCCACGATGGTACCAACGCTGGTGCCAATGCTGATGGATATGAAGCACGCCGCCAGAAACAGTCCCGCCAGCATCATGTTGCCAGGCAGGAAGGTCAATGCCAGATTCACCGTCGCGTCTATCGACCCCATCACCTTGGCGCTGTTGGCAAAGGCTCCTGCCAGGACGAATATCCACAGCATGAGCATCATCTGGCTGTTGCCGGCTCCGCGGCTGAAGGTGTCAATGCGTTCCCTCAGCGGGCGGTGCCGGAAGATGATGACAGCGTAGATGGACGCCACAAGGAACGCCACCGTGATGGGCACCTTGTAGAAGTCGCGAACGACGATGCTCGTAATCAGGTACAACCCGATGAATACCACTAGTGGCGAAAGTGCCAACAAACCTTTCTTCATACGAAGTGCAAAGGTAATAATTAGTGGCGACAATACAAAAGAAAAGACCTATTTTTTATTCAGGCTAGTCTCTGTCAAACAGCTTATCGTAATCATCGGTGTCGAAAGTTCAGCGAGGTGCAGTTCATGAACATGTGCTCATAACAGCCGGGGGTCAGTGTGGCTGCGGGCAGGGTTATAAAAATAAGAGGATATGCCTTAAGGCATATCCTCTTATAATATATAATAAGGTGTAAAGCTCCTTGGCACTACAGCGTGACACCATTCTTGAAAATGGAGATTTCGCGGTAGCCGTTTTCTTCGTTGCGGGCAAGTTCGCCAGAAGCCACTGCCAGCACTTTGTCGATGAATTCAGGAACAATGTCCTGCATTGTACGGCCTTCAACCAGCTGACCTGCTGAGAAATCTACCCAATGGGGTTTATTCTTAGCCAGGGTGGGGTTGGTGGCAACCTTCATGGTTGGTACGAAGGTGCCGAATGGTGTGCCGCGACCTGTCGTGAACAACACGATGTGGCAACCGCAGGAAGCCAATGCCGTAGAAGCAACGAGGTCGTTGCCTGGAGCTGACAGAAGGTTCAACCCCGTATTCGTCAGACGGTCACCATACTCCATGACACCGCTGACAGGTGCTTTTCCACACTTCTGCGTGCAGCCAAGAGCCTTGTCCTCAAGCGTCGAGATGCCACCTGCCTTGTTGCCTGGAGATGGATTCTCACCTACAGGTTCGCCATGCGACAGGAAGTAGTTCTTGAAGTTGTTAATCATCGATACCGTCTGCTCAAACAGTTGTGGAGTCTCGCAACGGTTCATGAGGATGGTCTCTGCTCCGAACATCTCAGGAACCTCCGTCAGCACTGAGGTTCCGCCTTGGGCTACGAGCCAGTCGCTGAACTCGCCAACAAGTGGATTGGCTGTGATGCCACTGAAGCCATCGGAACCACCGCACTTCAAGCCTACACGCAACTTTGACACGCTGACCTCCTGGCGTTTGTCTTGAGAGGCCTGCTTGTAGAGGTCACGTAAAATCTCCATTCCGGCTTCAATCTCGTTGCCTTCAACGCGCTGTGTGACAAGCAACTTGATGCGGCTCTTGTCGTAGTCGCCCAACATAGCCATAAAGTCCTCGGGCTGGTTGTTCTCACAGCCTAAGCTCAGTACCAGCACGCCACCAGCATTGGGGTGGAGACAAATGTCACGTAGCACCTTGCGCGTATTCTCGTGGTCTTCTGAGAGTTGAGAACAGCCATAGTTGTGATGCCATGTCCAGATGCTGTCAATATCCTTACATCCAGTCTCCTCGCGCAGTTTTTGTGCCAACCGTTCTGCAATGCCGTTGACACAACCCACAGTAGGTACAATCCATATCTCATTACGTACACCTACATCACCGTTCTTGCGAATATAGCCCTTAAAGGTTCGCTTTTCGTCTTTAATTGTAAGAGGCTGGTTTACAGGTTGGTAAGTGTACTCTAAAGTTCCGCTTAGGTTGGTCTTTAGATTATTCTCATTTACCCAGTCGCCGGCTTTCATGTCTTGACGGGCGTGACCAATCGGATAGCCATACTTGATGATGTCCTCTCCTTCACGTACGTCTTTGATAAGTACTTTGTGGCCAGCGGGGGTGTCTTGGTTCAGTGTTACCTGCTTGCCGTCAATTTCAATCACTTCGCCCTTCTTCTTTGCTTGTAGACAAACAACGACAGAATCGGCGGGGTTAATTTTCAGAAATGTTGCTAATGCCATAATCTTTTTTTGTATTTGTTTTAGTTTTAGTTTTTATCCAATATTCTTCCTGCGGTAGAAGTCGATATTCTCTTTTGTCAGGAGTTCGATGGGCATGTAGTTGACGGGGTCGACCTCTTTCTTCAGTACGATGGCGTTGAACAAGGTTTCAATGCAAGCATACCCCTGCATGTAGCCATGCTGTGCTATGAGGAACGAGATGCTGCCTTGTCTGACGCACTCCGCATTACGGGGCACCATGTCGTAACCCATAATCTGAACATTGCGCCTGTTGCTTCGCTGTAGGAAATCGCCCACGATGTATGCGCGCGAATTAAAAGTGATGCAATGATGAACGTGTGGGTGTTCGGTAAAGAACTTCTCCAGGACACTGTCGTATTGCTCATACTCGACGTCAAGTGACAGGTTTACTTCGTGGATGACTACTTTGGGGAAGTGATCCTTCATGTAGTGGCGGAATCCCGTTTCGCGGTTCTCCTGCTGTTTGGAGGCCACGTTACCTTTCCGCGTCTGCTTCATGAGCATGATTTCAGTTTCCTTGGGAGCCAGCATCATGAGCATACGTGCTGCAAAGTATCCGCTGCTGAACGAGTCCTGCCCGTAGAACGACAAGGGTTTCAGGTCTGGCATGTAGGAGTCTAGTAAGACGAAAGGAATCTGGGCTTCGTGCATCAGATTGGCATAGCGTGTCGTCACTTCCAGTTCTGAGGGTACTACGATGATGCCGTCAGGTTTTTGCTTCAGGCACTCGTTCATCACCTTTGAGAACGTCTCCGTAGAGAACCGGTTGTAATACATTACCTTGTGAGAGACGCGGAAGTCGCTGCGGCGTTCACACCCGGCACTAACACCTTCCTCCACTTCATCCCAGTACGCTTCCGACTCATGCTTTGGGATGATGCAATAAAAAGAGTACGACTTATTATAAGCTAATGCCGAAGCATACATGTTGGGCTTATAGTCCATCTCAGCCAGCGCCTTCTTGACCTTCTCCAAGGATTTCGGCGAGACGTTTGGACGTTCGTGCAGCACACGGTCGACCGTTCCCACGCTCACGCCAGCGCGTTCGGCTATGTCCTTAATCCTTATCTTACCTGTTTCCATAAATCATTTGCAAAGGTAAGTAAAAAAAATGTAACCGCCAAAGATTTGACAACTAAAATTTGGCAGTTACAAAAAAGTTTCGTAACTTTGCAGACAGATTCTAAAAAACCATTTCTTTAAAAATAAAATTTAATACTAACAACAAATGGCAAAAATTGTAACATTAGGTGAGATTATGCTCCGCCTGTCGCCTATGGGCAACGATCGTTTTATCCAGAGTGAGGCATTCCGTATCATCCCTGGTGGTGGTGAGGCTAACGTAGCAGTCAGTGTGGCAAACTATGGCCACGAGGCTTATTTCGTTTCTAAGCTGCCCAAGCATGAGATTGGTCAGATTGCTGTTAACGCTCTGCGTCGTTATGGTGTGAATACCGACTTCGTAGCTCGTGGCGGTGATCGTGTTGGTCTGTACTATGCTGAGACTGGTGCTTCTATGCGTCCTTCAAAGGTTATCTACGACCGTGCACATTCTTCTATCGCAGAGGCTGACGCTAGCGACTTTGACTTCGACGCTATCATGGAAGGTGCCGCTTGGTTCCACTGGTCTGGCATTACTCCTGCTATCAGCGACAAGGCTGCCGAGCTGACTCGCCTGGCTTGTGAGGCTGCAAAGCGTCATAACGTAACCGTTTCTGTTGACCTGAACTTCCGTAAGAAGCTGTGGACTTCAGAGAAGGCAATCAGCATCATGCGTCCTCTGATGAAGTATGTAGACGTTTGTATCGGAAACGAGGAAGATGCAGAACTGTGCCTGGGCTTCAAGCCTGATGCAGACGTAGAGGGTGGTGTTACCGACGCCAGCGGCTACGAGAAGATTTTCAAGCAGATGAAGGAAGAGTTCGGCTTCAAGTATGTTGTTTCTACACTGCGTGAGTCGTTCAGCGCCACCTTCAATGGTTGGAAGGCTCTGATTTACGACGGCAAGGAGTTCTATCAGTCAAAGCGTTATGAGATCAATCCTATCATCGACCGTGTAGGTGGTGGTGACTCTTTCTCTGGTGGTCTGATTCACGGTCTGCTGACCAAGAAGACCCAGGGCGAGGCTCTCGAGTTTGCTGTTGCCGCTTCTGCTCTGAAGCACACCATCAATGGCGACTTCAACCTGGTAGGTATTGACGAGGTAGAGTCTTTGGCTGGCGGTAATGCTAACGGCCGTGTACAGAGATAATAGACGATGAAACAGTTTGAGTATAAGGTGCTTTCTTCTATTGTAGGAACTGAGAAGAAGTTAAACAGGCTTGGCTTTGAAGGCTGGGAACTTGTTGCAGTATTTGATTGTCGCCTATATTTAAAGCGTGAAATAAAAGGATAATTATGGCAAAATTTGATAAGTTTCAGGTGATGGCAAAGATTGCCGAAGCACCTATGGTTCCTGTTTTCTACAACAAGGACGTTGAAGTTTGTAAGAACGTCATCAAGGCTTGCTACGAGGGTGGTGTACGTGCTTTTGAGTTCACCAACCGCGGTGACTTCGCTCACGAGGTCTTCGGCGAGCTGGCTAAGTGGGTTAACACCGAGTGCCCCGAGTTGGCTCTGGGCATCGGTTCTGTCGTTGATGCTCCCACAGCATCGCTGTACATCCAGCTGGGTGCCAACTTCGTTGTTGGTCCGTTGTTTAACCCCGATATTGCCATCGTCTGCAACCGTCGTTGCGTGACCTACTGCCCTGGCTGTCTGACACCTTCAGAGATTGGCAAGGCACAGGAGGTTGGTTGCGACTTCACCAAGGTATTCCCTGGCGACGTTGTTGGTCCGAATCTCATCAAGGGTCTTATGGCTCCCATGCCCTGGTCGAAGATCATGGTTACTGGTGGCGTAGCTCCCGAGGAGGAGAACCTCACCAAGTGGTTCAAGGCTGGTGTCTTCTGCGTAGGAATGGGCTCGAAGCTGTTCCCCAGCGACAAGGTAAAGGCCGGCGACTGGAAGTACGTTACCGACAAGTGCAAGGAAGCACTCGGTTATGTTGCCAAGGCTCGCGCATAAACTCGTTATCACAAAAGACCCGGTATGGCACTCCGCCGTACTGGGTCTTTTCCTTTGGCCCCTTATGCTATCGGGCCTTTTCCTTTTTTCTGCCTGTTCTCATTCCGACGGGACAAAGGAAGAAAGGCTCAATGCACGTTCTTATGCCTGTCACTATACCAATATCGACTCAACGGAGTACTATGCCCGTCAGGTACTCGCCATGAACACTTCCGGCGACAGTCGTGCTGAGGCTCTGAACAATTTGGCCTTTACAAACATCATTCGCATGCATTTTGACGCGGCTCGTCGTCAACTTGATACGATTTCCTCCATTACCGACAACCAGTTAGAACTTCTTGTCAGTTACGTGCAGCAGATGCGTCTCTGTCAACGTCGTTCCCAAAACCGCGCATTTTATGAGTATCGTGAGCAAGCTGCCGATGCCCTTAAGCGTATCAACGAGGAGCGTTCCTCGCTGACGCCTCGCCAGCGTTTGCGTCTGACCTACGCCGAAAGCGAGATGGCCATAGTTACCTCTACCTATTATTATTATGTAGGTCTGGAGCGTCAGTCCATCGATGCTTTACGCCAACTCGACCTCGATGCCGTACGTCACGATACGGCCCAATATCTGAACTACCTCTACAACATTGGTGCTGGGGGCATTCTCACAGACGGAACGCCCCAGCAGATACGCCAAGAAGAGATAGAGTACTTGAACCATTGCCTGTCACTGGCACAGCGTGGAGGGTATGTCTACTTCGAGGCTCAAGCCAAGGAGGCGCTGGCTGAGCATCTTGACAGCATCCGACTGGCTGAGGATGCGCTCAAGCTGTTTGTTACCTATGGCGACGTGTATCAGATAGCCGGTGCTTATCGTACACTGGCCACCTGCTATCACAATCGGGGTGACGATCAGCAGGCGTTGCAGTATCTACATCTGTCACTTGCCGACTCAGCCATCTTTCAGGCACCCGACCTTGTTGCCAGTATCCGCGAGCAACTCTCTGTTGCTTACTCGGCTCTTGACGACAAGCCCCATAGCGACTATAATCGCAACATATATATTGACTTACAGGAGCAGACGCGACAAGACCGTGAACTGGAGGCCCGTGCCGGATTACTCGACAAGGCCGTCACCCAACTCAACTGGATGATTCTCGCAGTCCTTGTGGCCATCGTGCTCCTTGTTGTACTGTTATGGCTCTTCAGTCACAGAAACCGTAAGGAGAAAGGATATTCCCAGTTGACTGACCAACTGGAAGAACGTCAGGAGGCTGTTGCTGCCGCCCGTCTGCGCGTTGAGCAGGGTGAATACCGTCATTTGGAGCAGCGAGCCAAGGTGTCGTTAGCCATGAGCATTCTGCCACTCATTGACCGCATCCTCCATGAAGTGAACGGCTTGTCTGGTAATTCCAGTTCAAATGCCAATTCCAACAGACTCGACTACATCCGCGAACTTACCGATACCATCAATCAGCAGAATGAACTGTTGACGCAGTGGATACAGCTGCGTCAGGGCGAAGTCAGCATGCATATCGAGAGCTTCCCTTTGCAAGCGCTTTTCGACATCATCAGTCGCGCTCGTACGGGTTTCCAGCTGAAGAACATTACGCTCACCGTCCAACCCACCGATGCAGTAGTGAAAGCCGACCGCGTGCTAACGCTCTTTATGCTCAACACGCTGGCTGACAATGCTCGCAAGTTTACGTCCGAGGGGGGCAGGGTAGATGTCTTTGCTCAGGAGTCGGCCGACTATGTCGAGGTGTCTGTACGCGATACCGGTGGCGATACGCCCAGCGATCAGCCTTCGCATGGTTTCGGTTTGAAGAATTGTCGCGGCATTATCGAGAAGTATCGCAAGATGAGCCGTCTCTTCCATGTCTGCCTCTTGTCGTCAGAACGTCAGGACGGAGGCGGGTCACGCTACTTCTTCCGTTTGCCTAAGGGGGTGTTGCGCCTGTTGATACTCCTCATTACCATGTTCAACGGTTATTTCTCCTTCGTTCATTCCACACCTCTTGACCGTGCGCATATATATGCCGACTCCGCCTTCTTCTGCAACGTCAATGGCAATTATGCCAAGACGCTGCTCTTTGCGGACTCGTGCCGTCAGATGCTCAATCAGCACTATCTCAGCCAGCGCCCGCAGGGTCGGCAGTTGATGGTGTCCCAAGACGATGGTAAAGCGTTGCCCTCAGAGATACAGTGGTTTCACGACGGGGTGGAGACCAACTATCAGATTATCCTCGACATCCGCAACGAGAGTGCCGTCGCTGCCCTGGCGTTGCATCTGTGGTCGTTGTACGCATATAACAATAAGGCATATACCCAACTCTTCAAAGAGATGAGTGCCGACACATCGCTCTCCGACTATTGTCGCACCATGCAGCAGTCACGCCAGAACAAGCGCATTGCCGTCGTCTTGTTGTTGTTGCTGTTGAGTTCGCTCGTTCCACTCTACTATTTGTTTTACTACCGCCAGCGGCTCTATCGCCGCTTCAGTCACGAGCGTCAGCAACAGACACGTCTGGAACTTGCCGACGACGAATTGCGGCAGGCCGAATTAGAGAATGCCAATCTGCACGTAGCTAACAGTGTGCTTGACAACTGTTTATCGACACTCAAGCACGAGACGATGTACTATCCCTCCCGTATCCGGCAGCTCGTAGACTCCGGCCATCTGGAGCAATTAGGCGAGGTGACCCGCTACTATCGCGACCTGTATGCCATTCTCATTGAGCAAGCCCTACAACAGGCAAACCGCATACCCCTGCATGTACGTCCTGTCGAACTTTATGGTCATCAGGTGTTAGGCGATGCACATTTGCTGCACTACCTCTTCGAGTTGCTGTCGGATGGCAGTAGTCAGGTTCAGGCAGAGGTTAAGGACGCTAGCTATGTCGTTTACCATGTTACTCCTCCTGCTCCTCCCGCTTCTCCTTTCATTTCTTTGGTATGCCGCCAGATTGTCCGCGATCATGGCGAGGCTACCAATCGTCGTGCTTGTGGCATCACAGGCGACAGTGAACACGTAAATATTACATTGCCAAGATATCATGGAAAAGTTTAAGCTTATCATTGTAGAGGATGTGCCCCTCGAACTCAAAGGCACAGAAGGTATCATACGCAACGAGATTCCAGAGGCGGAGGTTATCGGTACCGCTTCCGACGAGGCGGCGTACTGGCGTCTCATCAAACAGCAGCAACCCGATCTGGTGCTACTCGACCTCGGGCTGGGCGGCTCCACTACCGTCGGCGTTGAGATATGTCGCCAAACCAAGGAGCTGTACCCTCAAGTGCGTATCCTTATCTTTACGGGCGAAATCCTGAATGAGAAGTTGTGGGTCGATGTGCTTGATGCTGGTGCCGATGGCATCATTCTCAAGACGGGCGAGTTGCTGACGCGTCGCGATGTCGTGGCGGTAATGGAAGGCAAGCAGCTGGTGTTCAACGAACCCATCCTTCAGAAAATCGTCGAACGCTTCAAGCATGCCGTCTCCTCGCAGTTGGCTCGGCAGGAAGCACTCATCAACTATGAAATCGACGAGTACGACGAACGCTTCCTGCGCCATCTCGCTCTTGGTTATACCAAAGAGCAGATAACCACCCTTCGGGGTATGCCCTTTGGCGTGAAGAGTCTCGAAAAGCGGCAGAACGAACTCGTCAAGATACTCTTCCCGCAGGGCGAGAGCGTCAACGCCACGCGCCTTGTCGTTCGTGCCTTCCAGTTGCGCATCCTCGATATTGACAATCTTGACCCCGACCCAGCGTGATATTTGAATAGACAGATGAATAGACTTCACAAGATACTTCCTTACGCAGCCCTGTTGCTGTTTGTGCTTCAGCTGCTACTCATGCTGGGGTCGTGGATTTTCAGTGCCACCATGCCAGGCAGCGAAGTGCGTTCGCTGCTGACGGGCGAGGGGCTGCGCTGGTTTCTGGGTGGTTTCTCCCGTCTGCTGTCCACGCCCTTGTTGGTATGGCTGTTGCTGCTGGCAATGTCTTATGGTGTGTTGCGAGGCAGTCGTTTACTGCACCGTGTCACAACTTACCGCGAGAATTGGGCTCGCTGGATGACACTCCTGCTTGGGGTCGTCTATGTGGGGTTTATACTCCTGCTAACCGTAACGCCCCATGCCGTATTGCTTTCGGCAACAGGGTGCCTATGGCCTTCTCCTTTCTCCGATGCGCTTGTCCCGTTGGTAGCCTTCGGCATGATGGTGCTCAGTGCCTTTTACGGCATTGCGTCTGGTCATCTTCCTACCTTCCGCGATGTCTTCAACGCGCTGTCGGATGGCATTCGTAGTGCAGCAACGTTTGTCGTGTTTTATGTACTAATCATACAATTCTATGAGTCGCTAAGATATGTGTTGGGATAAAATCCCATATTTTAGGTATTGCATTATTTGGCGAAACGCCGTAACTTTGCACCCAGAAAAAGAATTACTCGGATTATCTCAACCTTGACACATATTAAAAATCTTAGCATTCATAAAGTATTTGTTTAGTTTAGTATAGAATAGGTCTGCTGTGAAGCAGGCCTTTTTCGATGTAAAAGAATACTTTAACAAAGAAATTTCGGAATTTTCTTGCAAAAGGCTTCTTTTTTTTGTATCTTTGCAGTCCAATGGAAAAGAAGAACACGAAGAAGTATAAGGCAGAGACCATGACAGATGACAGTATGACGGCGATATTCTGAAAACCCTCGCGTACCGCGCCCGCGCGCGGTACGCGTAGCAATTATATAATATACTGTCATACTGTCATACTGTCATCTTAACGTTTTCAATTTTTGTACCTACAAAAGAGGTGTCCCAGTGCTGTGAGTAACACGCCGTTTTTCGATGAGCAACACGCCGTTTTTCGATGAGCAACACGCCGTTTTGCTAATAGAGAAACGAAGTAGGGGATAGCGGGCTGCAAGCCCCTGAAATGATTGCGACAAGCCCCTGAAATGATCGCGACAAATCAGGGGGTGAACAAACGGCTCGAAGTGGGGCTCCAAACGCTGGGTTTACTCCGCTTTAACGAGACGATGGTGATGCGGAATGTAAAAGTACGTTTTTTGCCCTAAAATCTTTAATATTGTTTAATTTATTTTGTGTTGTGGGGCTTTTTTTGTAATTTTGTGCGGTTTTTTTAAATAGGTAAAAACGCGTCAGAAAGGCTTAAAAGTGCCTTAAACGCAAAATAACAAAAATAATGGATCAAACTTTCGACAACGACAGAATTGTCAAAATCAACATTGAGGAGGAGATGAAATCCTCCTACATCGACTACTCGATGTCTGTCATCGTGGCTCGTGCGCTCCCCGATGTACGCGACGGCTTCAAGCCCGTTCATCGTCGCATCCTGTTCGGTATGATGGGCATCAACAACGTTTCTACTCAGCCGTACAAGAAGTGCGCCCGCGTCGTAGGTGAGGTGCTCGGTAAGTATCACCCCCACGGCGACTCGTCTGTTTACGGAGCGCTGGTGCGTATGGCACAGGAGTGGAACATGCGTTACACGCTAGTCGACGGTCAGGGTAACTTTGGTTCGGTTGACGGCGACTCGCCGGCAGCCATGCGTTACACGGAGTGCCGCCTCTCAAAGATGGGCGAGCACATCATGGACGACCTGGAGAAGGACACCGTTGACATGGTTAACAACTTCGATGACTCACTGCAGGAACCCAGCGTGATGCCGACCAAGATACCTAACCTGCTGGTAAACGGCGGTAATGGTATTGCCGTAGGTATGGCTACCAACATGCCGACTCACAACCTGGGCGAGGTCATTGACGGTTGCTGTGCATATATCGACAACCCCGACATTGATACTGAGGGCTTGATGCAGTACATCCCAGGCCCGGACTTCCCCACGGGAGCCTACATCTACGGTCTGCAGGGTGTGAAGGATGCTTACGAGACCGGTCGCGGCCGCATCGTGATGCGCGCCAAGGCAGAGATAGAGAGTGGCGAGACGCACGACAAGATAGTTGTTACCGAGATACCATACGGTGTCAACAAGGCTGACCTCGTGTCGTACATTGCCGACCTTGCCAACGAGCATAAGATTGAGGGTGTTGCCAACGTCAACGACGAGTCAGGCCGTCAGGGCATGCGCATCGTCGTAGACTGCAAGCGCGATGCCAATGCCAACGTGCTGCTGAACAAACTGTTCAAGATGACTGCCCTGCAGAGCTCGTTCTCTGTCAACAACATCGCACTGGTGAAGGGACGTCCCCGTCTGCTCTCACTGAAGGAGTGCGTCAAGTACTTCGTCGAGCACCGCCACGACGTCACCATCCGTCGTACGAAGTATGACCTGAAGAAAGCTCAGGAGCGTGCCCACATCCTGGAGGGCTTGATAATTGCCGTCAACAACATTGACGAGGTTGTGCACATCATTCGTAACAGCAAGACCCCAAGCGATGCCCAGCGCAACCTGGAGGCACGCTTCGAACTGGACGAGCTGCAGTCGAAGGCCATCGTTGACATGCGCCTCAGCCAGCTTACCGGTCTGCGCGTTGACCAGCTGCATCAGGAGTATGACGAACTGATGAAGCTCATTGCCGACTTGGAAGAAATTCTGAACAACCCCGAGCGTTGCAAGGAGGTCATGAAGCAGGAACTTCAGGAGGTGAAGGAAAAGTATGGCGATGCTCGCCGCACGGAGATTATCCCCTTTGACCACGAGTTCAATGCCGAAGACTTCTATCCCGATGACAATGTAGTCATCACCATATCGCACATGGGATATATCAAGCGCACCAAGCTTGACGAGTTCCACGAGCAGGGCAGGGGAGGCGTTGGCGCCAAGGCTGCACGCCATCGTGACAACGACTTCACAGAGTATATCTATCCCGCCACAATGCACAACACGCTGCTCTTCTTCACCCAGAAGGGACGCTGCTACTGGCAGAAGTGCTACGAGATTCCCGAGGGTGATAAGAACTCGAAGGGTCGTGCCATCCAGAACATGCTCAACATCGAGCCTGATGATGCCATCAATGCCGTGCTGCGCGTGAAGAACTTCAACGACGAGGAGTTCCTGAAGAGCCACTACGTAGTATTCGCTACCAAGAAGGGTATCATCAAGAAGACTTGTCTCGACCAGTATAAGAATGTACGCGCCGCAGGTGTACGCGCCATCAATATCAACGAGGGCGACCAGGTGGTAGGCGTTCGTCTGACCAACGGTCATAACGAGATTCTTCTGGCAAACAGAAACGGTCGTGCCGTACGCTTCAACGAAGATCAGGTACGCACAATGGGTCGTGTCTCTACCGGTGTCATCGGTATGCGCATTGACGACGACGATGATGAGGTAGTAGGAATGGTTGCCGTCAAAGATCCGCAGCAGGAGACCATCATGGTCGTCAGCGAGAACGGTTACGGCAAACGCTCCGAAGTCGAAGACTACCGCAAGACCAACCGTGGTGCAAAGGGTGTGAAAACTCTTGAGAGAACTGAGAAGACAGGCCGTCTGGTAGCCATTAAGGTAGTGACCGACGAGAACGACCTGATGATTATCAACAAGTCGGGTATCCTGATTCGCCTGAAGGTTGCTGACGTCCGCGTCATGGGACGAGCCACACAGGGCGTGCGTCTCATCAATCTGGCTAAGAAGAACGACACCATCGCCAGCGTCTGCAAGGTGACGTCCAGTCAGGTGGAAGATGTTGAGGAGGCACAGATTGTCGATGAGGAGCTGACAGACACAGCTATCGATACCCCGCAAAACGAGGCTCCCACAGAGGAATAAATCATATATTCCCCAATAACTGTAAATTATTAAATTGTAATAACATTACCGCTTATGAAAAAGTTAATGATGATGGCAGTAGCGCTCATGGTAAGCTCCATGACCTTTGCCGCAAAGAGCGATGCCCTCAAGGCTATCTTGAAAACCAAAAACTATGCAGAGGCCGTACAACTGGTGAACAGCAGCTTGGCACAGTTGGCTGACAACAGCGAGAAGGCCGAAGCCTATAACCACCTGGTAGATCTGGCAATGGACAAGGTGTCGGAGGAGACTGGTGTGATGGCTGAGAATATGGTTGCTGCCCAGACGGGTAGCAAAGCCAAGCCCTACGACACGCTGGGTATGGCTAACGCTATCTGTGATGCCATTGATATGGCTATCGAGTGCAACAAGTACGACCAGCTGCCTAACGCCAAAGGTAAGGTGAGCCCCGACTTTGCAAAGAAGAATGCCGAGCGCGTATGGGCTGTACGTCAGCATTTGGTAGGTATTGGTCAGAACGAGGCACAGAAGGGCAACAAGGAAAACACGCTGCGCTACTGGGGTGCCTTCACTGATTCTAGTGCCGATCCTCTCTTCGCAAGTCAGAACCACGAGGCTGAGAAGGAGTATGCCGGTCAGGTTGCATACTTTGCAGGCCGCTATGCCAACGAGCTGAAGCAGTTCGACCGTGCCGACAAGTATCTGGGCATTGCCATGCAGGACCCCACACAGAAGTCCGACGCGCTGAACTTCAAGCTCTACGCCATGCGTAACAACCTCAAGAACCACGAGGACTCAGTAGCTTGCATCAACAAGCTGAAGACCATGTATGAGCAGGATCCTGAGAACGACATCGTACTCGATGCCCTCAATTCTATGTACGAAGGTCAGAAGGACCGCGCTGCCCAGCAAGCATTGCTCGACGGACACCTCGCCAAGTATCCCAACAGCTTTACCGCATTGGCAGGCAAGGGCTTTATGGCTATGAACGCCAACGACGCTCCTACAGCAACAGAGTGGCTGCGCAAGGCTGCTGCTGCCAAGCCCGATAATGCCGTCATCTATACCTACTTGGGCATCTGTCTGAGCTCACAAGCCACCAACAGCGAAGACCCTGCCAAGCGCAAGGACTTCTTCGGACAGGCTGTCGCTGCTTTTGACAAGGCCAAAGAGCTTGACCCCAAGAAGGAGATGGTCAACTGGGGCTACAACCGCTATCAGGCTTACTATGGCTACTATGGCGAAAACGATCCCAAGACCAAAGCTGCTGAGGCTGACAGATAAGGTCATACGCAAACATAATAAAAGGCTGACGTTTTTCGTCAGCCTTTTATTGTTTATACGATTCCGGTTAGCTTACTTAATCAGCTCTACGCTACGCTGCAGGAAGCGGTCAAGGGCTTCACCCTTCAGCATGCCGTTCTGCAAGAGTGCCAGGTCAATGAGCTGGTGAACGACGGCATTGTCGGCAGCAAAACCACTTAGCACCTCGTTCTTCTTGTCCTTCTGCTCCTGGATGGCTTTCTCGCATGCGGCCTTCATGTCCTTGTCATCCTGCGTCAACTCGTCGGCCTTCTTCGACGACTGTTGCTGGTTGATGGCTGCCAGACGAGCCTCCTGTCCCTTCAGCTCGCTCTCAATGGGCTGGAGTTGAGCCGACAGCTGCGAAGTGATGTTCGACAGAATCTCCTTCACTAGACGGTGGTCGCTGTTCAGGACGATATTAAACGAGTCGGGCATCTGTCCGTAGAAGTTCATGCCCTGCTGGAAACGGCTCATCTCCTTCATGCGGCGCATCCACTCGTTCTGGGTGATGACAACAGGACGAGACTCGGCACCGAGTGCATCGACCTGCACCATGAATTCGGTCTTCTCCATCTTAGGCATCTGTGACTTGAAGACTTGTGACAAATTGGCAGACTCGTCTTCAGAAAGAGTCGACTTCGGTGCGTCATCCTTAACGATGAGTCGGTCGATGATGTCGGCATCGACACGTGTGAAATGCGACTTCTCGAATTTCTGCTCAAGCATCTGGATGGCAGGAACGTCAAGCTGACCGTCGAGCAGCAATACGCTATACCCCTTGTCCTGAGCAGCCTTGATATACGAGTACTGCTCCTCCTTGTCGGTGGCATAGAGATAAACCAACTGGTCGTTCTTGTCCTTCTGACTGGCTTCAATAAGCGTCTTGTACTCGTCGAAGGTGAAGTACTTGCCCTCCGTATCCTTGAAGAGCGCAAAGTCCTTGGCGCGGTCGTAGAACGACTCCTCGGAAAGCATGCCGTAGTTAATGAAGAGTTTCAGGTCGTCCCATTTCTCCTCATAAGCCTTGCGGTCTTCCTTGAAGATGGCTTGCAGGCGGTCGGCAACCTTCTTGGTGATATAGGTGGAAATCTTCTTGACCTCGCGGTCGCTCTGCAAGTAAGAACGCGAAACGTTCAGAGGAATGTCAGGAGAGTCGATGACACCATGTAGCAGGGTGAGGAATTCAGGTACGATGCCCTCAACCTGATCGGTGACGAACACCTGGTTGCAGTAGAGCTGTATCTTGTTGCGTTGAAGGTCGATGTTGGACTTGATGCGTGGGAAGTAGAGAATACCCGTGAGGTTGAAGGGGTAGTCGACGTTGAGGTGAATCCAGAACATCGGTTCGTCAGACATCGGGTACAGCGTGCGGTAGAACGACAGGTAGTCCTCGTCTTTAAGTGTCGAGGGAGCCTTTGTCCACAGCGGCTCTACATCATTGATGATGTTGTCCTTGTCGGTATCGACCATCTCTTTCTTCTCGCTGGACCACTCCTGCTTCTTGCCGAAAGCCACAGGTACAGCCATGAACTTGCAGTACTTGGTGAGCAGCTGCTGAAGTTTCTCCTTCTCAAGGAACTCTTTGCAGTCGTCATCGACATACAGGATGATGTCAGAGCCACGGTCCTCTTTCTCTGCTTCGTCAATCTCGTAGGCAGGCGAGCCGTCGCACGACCACTTCACGGCCTTGGCGCCTTCCTTGTAGCTCTTCGTGACAATCTCCACCTTCTTCGAAACCATGAACGACGAGTAGAAACCCAGTCCGAAGTGTCCTATGATGTTGTTGGCATTGTCCTTGTACTTCTCCAGGAAGTCGTTGACACCCGAGAAAGCTATCTGGTTGATGTACTTATCGATTTCCTCCTCGGTCATTCCGATGCCGCGGTCAGAGATGGTGATGGTGCCTTTGTCTGCATCGAGCGATACATGTATGGTGAGGTCGCCCATGTCACCTGAAAACTCGCCCTGCTGGGCAAGCGTCTTCAGCTTCTGTGTGGCATCAACGGCGTTAGACACCATTTCGCGGAGGAAGATTTCGTGATCAGAATAAAGAAACTTTTTGATGACGGGGAAGATGTTCTCTGTTGTAACCCCGATGTTACCTTTTTGCATAACTATTGATATAATTACATTTTATAATTTACAAAATTTTACGCAAATATCGTGCCAAAATTCAATTATTCTTAGTACATTTGCACTCAGACAAACAAAAAAGAGAAGTTATACAGATGGATTTCAAGGATTTAGTACAGCAGCGCCGTTCACACCGTAAGTTCACTGAGCAGGAGATAGACGGTGATGACGTGAAGACAATATTGCGAGCAGGATTGATGGCACCGACGTCGAAAGGACAGCGTGCTTGGCAGTTTGTGGTGGTTGATGACAAGACAGACCTGGAGAAGCTGGCTGACGCCAAAGACATGGGCGGACAGTTTCTGAAGGGTGCCCAGATGGCAATCGTGGTGTTAGGCGACCCCATGCAGAACGACTGCTGGGTGGAGGATGGCAGTATCGCTGCTATTTCAATGCAGTACCAGGCCGAAGAGCTGGGTCTGGGAAGCTGTTGGGTACAAATGCGCGGTCGAGGTTTGAGCGACGGTACTTCTGCCGATACGGTGATACAGGGCATACTGGACATTCCGGAGAATCTGTCGTGCCTCTGCGTTTTGGCGCTAGGTTATAAGGCCGATGAGCGCAAACCGCAGAACGAAGACAAGTTGAAGTGGGAAAATGTTCATGTTGAGAAGTATTAGTCAATGAAGATAGCACTAATTGGTCGAGGACGCCTGGCCACAAACCTGTTGCCGGCACTTCAGAAAGCCGGTCATGAGGTGACGAGCGTCAACAGTCGTACGCTGGAGGAACTGCCAGCGCAGGCTGACGTGTATATCATCAGCGTCAAGGACAGTGCGCTTCAGGAAGTCATCGACAAAGCCTGCAAGGGTAAGGAGAGTCAGTGTTTCGTTCATACCGCAGGCAGCATGCCGATGCGCATCTTCGAAGGCCATTGTCAGCATTATGGCGTGTTTTATCCTATGCAGACGTTCTCGAAGGAACGACAAGTGGACTTCCACGAGATACCGATATTTATCGAGGAACAAGCATCGCAAGGTGTGCTTCGCCGTTTGGCTGAGAGCATAAGTGCCAACGTCTTCGAACTGTCGACAGAGCAGCGTAAATATCTCCACCTCGCTGCCGTCTTCGCTTGCAACTTCACCAACCATTGCTATGCATTGTCGGCAGCGGTGCTGGCACACGTCAATCTGCCGTTCGATGTGATGCTGCCGCTTATTGACGAGACGGCACGCAAAGTGCATGAACTGCATCCGCTGGATGCACAGACAGGACCTGCGGTCCGCTTCGACGAGAACGTCATCAAGATGCAGATGACGCTCCTGGAGGATCCTGCCATGCGGGTTATCTACGAGAAGATGTCTCAGAGTATTCACAAAACAGCAATAGAGAACCATGATCAATTACGACTTAGAGAAGATAAAAGCCATCGTGTTTGACCTTGACGGAGTGCTGTCAGCCGAGACGATAGCCCTCGATGTCGAGGGAACGCCGCTCCGCACGGTGAATATCAAGGACGGCTATGCCATACAGTTGGCGATGAAGGTGGGACTGCGCATAGCCATCATCAGTGGTTGCAGGATAGAAGCCGTACGCAAGCGCTATGAGGGGTTGGGTATGAAAGATATCTATCTTGGTGCAGCGGTGAAGATAAAGACTTACGAGAAGTTTAAGGCCAAGTATGGCTTAACCGATGAGGAAATCATGTTCATGGGCGATGACGTTCCTGACCTGGAGGTGATGCGCAGGGTTGGTTGCCCGGTCTGTCCAAAGGATGCCTGTCAGGAAGTGCTCCAACAGAGTGTATATATCAGCGACTGTTGTGGTGGTATGGGTTGTGGCCGCGATGTTATTGAACAGACGCTGCGTGCCCAGGACAAGTGGCTACAGGACGAGAAAGCCTTCGGATGGTAAACAATGTGCGGATATATTGTTAAATACTTTTAAATTATAGTTTCGTGTTGTAATTGATGTGTTTTTTTTGCTATATTTGCAAGGAGTAATAAACCCAAAAAAGCAAGAACTATTATGAAAACAGTGAAAATGATGTTAGTCGTGTGCTTCGTGTTGCTTGCCTCAGGTGCACACGCACAGATGGAAATTCTGCAAATGCAGATGCAGATGAATCAGCAACAGGCTCAGTTTAACCGCCAGCGCCAACAATGGCAGCAACAAATGAACCAAAGTGGTTTCGACCTTGACCACTCCAGCGTCAATGGTGTGCCAGCCAAGTGCTTACCACAAACAGACGGCAGTTACAACGGCAACAGAACCACCACCAACCGGACAAATTCTGAAGGCGGATACACGCGTGCCCAGATTCAGCATCAGGCTGATGTAGAGGCCAGGGCCTACGAGAATTACAAGAAGGATCCAAGCCGTATAAACCATGACTATTGGCAGTCACAAAAGCAGATGACACAGTTCATGCAACAGCACTTTAACGGGCGCTGAACGTTGAACATTGATAATATTGTCGATGATGAAAAGATTGGTTATTATGCTGGTGCTCTTCTTGGGGGCACTTAGTACTTTGCATGGACAAAGCAAGGAGAAATATCACTTCATGTTCGAGTGGGTAAAAGAGCCAAACTGGTCTGATGCCGATGCCCAGAAAGGAACCTTTAGCATCTACATTTCAGACAGAACATTCCCAATCTTGATGATGTTCAACCGTGACAATGGGGAAAAGGAGTCAAAAAAACTCATGAAGTTTGTCATTTGTGACGACGAGGACATCCTCCATTTCCCTACAGAAGACAACTCTGCAACTTATAGCTTCGGAATGAAGGAATATTCTGGACGTATGCAACTTCGCATGACTATCATGGAAGACGACGGTAGTGGTAAACAGCAGCCTTCTGTCCAGTTGTTCAACAAGGAAGGCAGTGAATATGAGCAGCAAAACAACGAGGAGTTCCTGCAACTGTTACAGAATGCCAAGAGCAAGAAACTAAATAACTTCCAGATTGACCTGTTCTGACGTTCAACGTTTCCGTTCGCTGTTAGAAGGTGCGGAGGGCTTCGTAGATGCGTTGGACGGGGAGTCCCATCACATTGAAATAACTACCGCTGAGACCTGTCACGGCGATGTAGCCTATCCACTCTTGAATGCCATAAGCACCAGCCTTGTCTAAAGGCTGGTATTTTTTTACGTAATATTCGATTTCATCGTCTGACAGTTCCTTGAACGTCACATCGGATTGCACCGAAAAGCTTTGCTGCCTATTGCGAGTGGTCAGCGTGACACCTGTAATGACATGGTGAGTATGTCCGCTCAACTCGCGCAACATGCGACAGGCATCAACCTCGTCCTTGGGTTTCCCCAGCACCTCGTCGCCTAGTACCACGATGGTGTCGGCAGTAATCACCAGTTCTTGGTCTGTTATCGTATTACGGTATGCATCTGCCTTCTTCCTCGAGATATACGCTGCAATGTCGCGGGTTGGCAATTCCTTGGGATAGCTCTCATCGATGCCTTGCAGCACACGTACCTCAAAGTCGATGTCTAATCCTGCGAGCAACTCGCGTCGTCTGGGCGAATTACTCGCCAATATAATATTGTAGTTCTTTATCATATTCTTTTAGCGTCTTTTGAACTCTGAGCAGGTAATGGCGGTTGCTATCGCCACATTCAGACTTTCGGCAGTCTCCGTATTGCTATTGAAATTGGGAATGAGCAGGGGGTGGCTGATGAGTTGTCGAACAGGCTGACTGATGCCGTTACCCTCGTTGCCCATGACGATGATGCCTTCAGAAGTGAGGGACTCTTGATAGATGTCACGCCCGTTGAGCAGTGTTCCGTAGACGGGAACCTGTGCACCTGAGAGCAAGGTCGGGAGATCGCAATATATAATATGTACGTGCGCAATGCTACCCATTGTTGCTTGCACCACTTTAGGGTTATAGACATCGGCAGTGTCGGGCGAACAGTAGATGGTGTCAATGCCAAACCAGTCGGCAATGCGAATGATGGTGCCCACGTTACCAGGGTCTTGTACGCCGTCTAACGCCAAGGCGAGCGTATGCGCTGCATGTTTCGCCATGGCGTTCTCTGCATAAGCGTCAGCAGGCAGATGGAACACAGCCAACACACCTTGAGGATGTTGAAGGAACGACAGCTTGCGCAATTCCTCATCGCTTACTGCTATACAGTTGCTATATGCTTCTTTCTGACAAGATTCCGCAGCAAAGATGGAGTGGGGTAGAAAGCCAGCTTTCAGGAGGTCGCCAACGACCTTTGGGCCCTCAGCCACAAAGAGACATTCGTTCTTGCGTTTCTTCTTCAGTTCCAGTGATTTAACGAGTTTTATTTGATTTTTGCTTAACATCTCTTTTGCCGTTTGTTATTTTGCCTGACAAAGGTACAAAATAAAAGTGACACCACCAACAAAAATGGTTTTTTGTTTTGTTTTATGCTTGCTTATTTGTATCTTTGCATGCGATTTATGAAATATCGTGTTTTGTACATAGTGATAGCGGTGCTGATGATGAGCGCCTGTTCGGAGACGAAGTTCGTTCCTGAAGGTAGCTATCTGATGGACAAAACGCGTGTGGTTAACGATTCGCATGAACCGCTCAACACCACAGACCTGCGCCAGTACGTGCAGCAGCGAGGCAATTCGCGTTGGTTCTCGACATTAAAAATTCCCCTGAAGACCTACTCCCTTTCTTCGCGTACAGGCAATGGTTGGCTGAACCGTATGCTGCGTTCCGTAGGCGAGCCCCCACAGCTCTTCGATACGCTGAGCATGATGCAGTCGCAGCGCATGCTGCTGACGCAGTTGAACAATATGGGTTATCTGCGCGCCAGTGTTGATGCCAGTGCGAGTGTTCAAAAGCGTAAGGTACGCACGTGTTATACGTTACATCCTGGTGTGCTGTATAAGTTGCGTCATGTTGACTACGACGTGCGTGACTCTGCCATTGCGCTCTTGCTGCGTCAGGCTGACGAAAGAAGAAAGCTGAGAGCGGGCATGAGCTTCAACGTCGAGAATCTGGATAATGAGCGCAAGCGTATTACCGACTTTCTGACTCAACACGGCTACTACCGCTTTAACAAAGACTATATCAACTATCGCGCTGATAGCGTGGCAGGCAGTCCGGAAATAGATTTGACCCTCGTGTTGCATCCTTACATGAATGCCTCTGACAGTCTGACAGCCCACCCCGTCTACACGATGGGACGCATAAACTATCGTAGTGGCAACGCGGAGGACAGTATTATTCCACTGCGCCGTAAAGTGCTGACAAGCAATACGTTCCTGACGGAGGGTGAACTATATTCTTCGCAAGACTTGCAAAACACCTATCATCATTTCTCACGTCTGGGAGCGGTGAGGTACACCAATATCACTTTCCGCGATAAGGGAAATAACGAGCTCGACTGCGACATACAGCTTACCACCAACAAACCTTCCAGCATCTCCTTCCAACCAGAAGGAACAAATACCGCCGGCGACCTGGGTGCCGCTGCCACGCTGACCTACCAGAACCGCAACCTCTTTCATGGTTCTGAAAGCTTCTCCGTAGAATTACGAGGAGCTTACGAGGCCATCAGGGGTTTGGAGGGTTACAGCAGCAGTAATTTCTTAGAGTACAGCATTGGCACACGACTGGACTTCCCACGCTTCATCGTTCCCTTCCTGAGCAGCAGCTTCCGCCGTCGCGTCAATGCAACCAGCGAGGTCTCTGCGCTCTATGACATGCAGAACCGTCCGGAGTTTCGTCGCCGTGTCTTTACTGTAGGTTGGCGCTATAAGTGGAACGACCCTCGCCACCACGACCGCTATCAGGTTGATGTGATGGACCTGAACTACATCTCTATGCCTTGGATTAGCGAGACCTTCCGTCGTGAGTATCTTGACAACACCACGTCGCGAAACAGCATCTTGCGCTACAATTACCAAGACCTGTTCATTATGCGTTCCGGATTCGGTTATTCTTATAACAACGGGCGTTGGGCTATCAAGGCTAATGTGGAGACCGCAGGCAACCTGCTGAACCTGATGGCAAAGACGTTGCATTTCCATCAGAATGAGATGGACCAGTACACATTCCTGAATCTGGCTTATGCACAGTATGTTCGTGTCGATGCCGACTACACGCGAAACATACAGTTTGACTATAACAACCAACTCGTCTTCCATGTAGGTTTGGGAATAGCTTATCCTTATGGCAACAGCCAGATACTGCCTTTCGAGAAGCGCTACTTCTCGGGTGGTGCCAACAGTCTGCGCGGATGGAGCGTGCGCTCGCTGGGACCAGGCAGTTTCAGTGGAGATGACGGACGCATTGACTTCATCAATCAGACGGGTGACATGAAGTTGGATGTCAACTTGGAGTATCGCGCCAAGCTGTTTTGGAAGTTCAATGGCGCCTTGTTTGTAGATGCCGGCAACATCTGGACCCTTCGTAATTATGCAGAACAGCCAGGCGGACAGTTCCGTTTCTCAACCTTCCTCAAACAGTTGGCTGCTGACTATGGATTGGGTATTCGTCTGAACTTCGACTATTTCATTGTGCGTTTCGATATGGGTATGAAAGCTGTCAACCCTGCCTACGAAACAGAGCGCGACCATTTCCCGCTGCTGCACCCCAAGCTGAGTCGCGACTTTGCCTTCCACTTTGCTGTGGGAATGCCGTTCTGATGCCTTCTATTCGCTGCTGCGAGGCAACCCTTCTAACTTGACTTGCCAGCTACCGTCGCGAAGCACCATTGTCAGTGGGAAAAGCCCCTCCTTGTCACTCCGCACAGCCTTCTGCCCCAAGAGCGCAGGCTTGACGTAGTCGCTGACCAGCAAATGCACTAGCAGCAGCGTGTCGGCAGACGTTTCTTCTATCATGTCGACCTTTGCCTGTGCGTTGCACTCGTTTATCAAGTCCAAGTCGTCCTGTGCGGCATTAGAAGCAGCAAAGCGGAGCCACTTCCGGCTTTCGGGTGTAACGAACGGTTCAGCTTTATGGAAGTCGTAGTTGAAAAAAGCTTGCGCAAAGTTTTCTGCCGTCTCTATCGCTGCCGCGTCTGAGTCGTCGATAGCAGTACATGCTGTCATTGAGTGCGTAATGCCTGTCAGCAGGGCGAGGGCAGTCAAGAGTGCTAAGGAAACTTTCTTAGTTCTGAAGTTTAAGTGTTTGATGGCAATCTTCATCTTTGTCAAGATTTTGCGGCAAAGATACAAAATATTTGTAAAAGGAGTACAATTATTCGTAGCTTTTTTGTATCTTTGCCACAAATATATATAAAGCATGCTGAAATTGATATCTTTTGGCAGTGGCAGCAGCGGCAATTGCTACTATCTGGCGACACCGACTGATGCGCTGCTCGTTGACATAGGTGTGGGCTTGCGGAGCCTCAAGAAAGACTGTCGCAACTATGGCGTCAGTCTTCAGCAGGTACGTCATGTCCTCATCACCCACGACCACGCTGACCATATAAAGAGCGTGGGTTCCATCAGCCATGAGTTGGCGCTGCCCGTTTATGCTACACACAAGGTTCACGAGGGCATCAACCGCAACTACTGCGTGACGAGGAAGCTGGCTCCTGACATGAAGCACTACATCGAGAAAGACCGCACGGAACAGATAGGCGACTTCCTGGTGACGCCGTTTGCTGTGCCTCACGACAGCAGTGACAATGTGGGTTACTTCATCGAGGCGGGTGGTACGAACCTCTGCATCATTACGGATGCCGGTCATGTGACAGAACAGATGAAGCAGTACATACAGCGTGCCCGTCACCTGATTATTGAGGCCAACCACGACATCGAGATGGTGCAGGGCGGTCCTTATCCTCAGTTTCTTAAGGAGCGCATCCTTTCGGGTACGGGTCATCTGAACAATCGCGACTGCGGCATTGCCGTTGCCGAGAATATGTCACAAGACCTCAGGAACGTCTGGCTCTGCCATCTGAGTGAGGAGAACAACCATCCGGAGCTGGCGCGAAAGACGGTCGAGAGCGTGTTGCGCAGCTATGGCATCGTCCCTGGTGTTGACATCCAGCTGGAAGTGCTAAAGCGCACCACACCTACAGGACCTTATGAGTTGACGTAGTGACGATAACTGTGATAACTAATACAACAATAAATCCATAAATTATGAAAAAAAATCTACTCTTCTTATTGCTGATGCTTTTGCCCCTCTGTGTGCAGGGCAAGCTTGTAAGCGAATCGTTTGAGTCGAACAACTATTACCCTGGTATGACGGCTAAGGTAAGCACTTTTGATGGTTCCAGTTTAAGACTGGTCTCATCCAAATACTACACAAAGCTGGTGCAGGTAGTCGTGACTGTGGGTGTCGGCGACTATCTGGTCTCTCCCGAGTATAGCTCAGATGCCTACGTTGACGTCAACGGGAAGCAACGGTATGTACCCATTACGAACATCAATCAGTATCAAGGTTCTGTTTCTAATCTCTCAATGGCGACATTAGAGTTTGATTTTGAAGATGAGGACAACTATGTGACGGTGTCTTCTTCATTAGGAAATGGCGTGGTCGATTACTACATTGAGAACATCACTGTGGTTTACGATGACGGCGAGGAGGCTAGTGAAGAAATCTACGACCTGAAGGTTGGTGACGTTACTGTTTCCCCAGAGAACCGTCTGGACATTCTGGGCGACGGCGGCTCTATGCAGTACGACGGTAAGGGTATGCTTGTGCTTAATAATGTTCAAATGGAAGCATCTTTAGTAAACATCGATATTGGTGAGTCGTATGCCAGCTTTACCATCTATCTGAAAGGTGAAAACAACCTTACGAGTAAGACGTTCAGCCCGATTGCTGTGCGTGGCTCCCAGACACGGCTTAAGTTTACCACCGAGGGTAACGACCCGGGTAGTCTCTATCTGGTGGCAAAGAGTCAGTCGCCATTTGCCCACGTCGCTATCTATAACGTAAAGTATCTTACTTATGAACAGAACCTTGGCGTTATCAGCGGTAGTACCGACGGTGCCAGCATGAAGATAGGCACACCCATCAAGCCGCTGGTGAACATGAGCGCGACAGAGCGTATCGTTGGTGTGCCCACCGACAAGAATCCTTCCCAATTTTATAACAACGTCTATGATGACGTGCTCTACACGCTGACGGCTCTCAATGGCGATGGTTATGACGACGAGATTAAGGGTATCCGCCTGTGTTCTTCTATGGTGGAGTGGAAAACTGCCGACTTCCTTCCCAGCGTATATGTCTGCCCAGGTAGTAGTCGCTATGCTGCCTACTTCGACGGCATCACCTTTATGGTGCCCGCCGGAACAGGTAATGTCATCATCGACTGCATGACAGGCAAGGAGAAGGATGCCGAGTTGCGTGTTGTCATAGGCTTAGCCGAACCCATCATCTTCCCTGGTGGCATCACCAAGATGACGCGTTATGAGATTCCTTACGAGTTAGAGCATGCCGCCTATGTGTTGGTTTATAACAATAGCCCCATAAAGACTGAAGTCTCCGCTCCCGACCACCGTGCGGGTAAGAAGACCACCGTAACCGTAGGCGTGGGCAGCGTGGGTGTCGGCTCTAGCGAGGTAACGCCCTCCAATCCCAACAACGGCGATGCTACTGGCATCGAAACCATACTGAGCAAAGAACAGCAGCGTGGTCTCAGCAACGTGTTCTACACCGTCAGCGGACACCGTCTGCAGACGGTTCCCACTCGGAAAGGACTTTACATTTTGAATGGCCGCAAGGTCGTGTTTTAGCAACACGTCGTTTCTCTGTGAGAGAATCAACGTTTTACTCCTCGAGAATCAACGTTTTACTCCTCGAGAATCAACGTTTCTCTCACAGAGAAGCGAAATGCCGATAAACAGGCAGTTTCCAGAGATTTGAGGCAAAATTGAAATTATTTAACTTAACTAAGACGAAAAGGTATGAGACAACTATTACTTAACCACTTGAAGACAGGCAGGCGGATGCTTCCCCTGCTGGTCATGCTGATGGCGCTGACGCCAATGGGAGCATGGTCTCAAAGCTATGGTATTTCTGTTGCTGGCGTTGAGGTGACAAGCGATAATGCCGGGAATGTATTGAATGATGAGACAGCCACTGTCACATTTGATGCCACGACGAACACGCTGACGCTGCATGGAGCAGAAATCGACATGTCCAACCAGCAAACGTATGCCGTGGTTAGCGATATTGAGAATTTGAAGGTTCATCTGAAAGGATACAACAGCATTACGGTCAATCCGGCCCTTCCCTATGCTTTTAGCTATACCAATGCTACAGCATCGGGGACACTCACACTGACAACGGAGAATATACCCGAAGATGAAATACCAGTGCGTTTTGGCACATTGGGGGTCAATGGAATTATGTACATCAGTAATATAGCTCAGGGCTATACCATTGCCTCGGAACTATTCTTTGATGAAACTGGAAACACCATTACCGAGGAGGATGGCTGGCATTATACCGTGAGTAGCGGAAATTATAAAAATGTTACTTTGACCTATGTGGAGTATTATGGAATTTGGCAGAGCGGCATTCACATCAATTCTTCAAGTCTTTCTCCTGAATCTGGTGGTACGATCTATTACCCGGGGACACACACGTTGCATCTGCAGTCTTTCGGCTATAATAGCGAAATCAAAACCACGATGCCTGAGTTGATAATAGAAGTAGTAGATGATCATAATACCGTAAAAGACTTTAAATACGAAGGTGACGGACAAGGAAGTCTGATTTTCCGCAAGGGTGGCAGCAACGAGTCTGAAAGCAAAGTAAGCATCAACAATGAGACTGGTGCTATTTTAGGCTTTGCCAATGTTGTGGTAGAGAGCCCGCTGAAGGTAATCACACCTGCAAAGGTGCCTGCACAGTGGAATGAGAATTGCACAAACGTTCTCATCTCTGATGCAGAATACTACGACCTCACCGTGGCCGGCGTTCAGGTGACGAGTGCGAATGCGGGGAATGTTACAGGCAATTATAATAAAGAAGGACGTCCGGAGGTGACTTATAATGTGTCAACGAATACGTTGACGCTGGATTATGCTAACCTTTCCTTACAAAGTGGCAATGCCATAAAATTCGGTATAGCCAACCTGAAAGTTCACCTGATAGGTGAGAGTTCTATTACCTGGGTTAATGAGGACGGGGTTGCATTCAATAGCAGTGTGGAAGACAACACCATTACCTTCACCACATCAGCCACCGCCCCCGGTTCGCTTTTTATGACTACAAGCAATGAACCTATTGTCAATGCAACTGCCAGCTACGAGAATGGGCTCTGCTATTGGGCTAATGGCGACAGTAAGAATGTCAAGCAGCTATATACTCCCAATATACATGCCACGATGGATGAGGATGACAACTACAAGCTCTATATATCGACAAACGGTAATCCTGATGGTACAGAAAACTACTATTCCATCGACTATGCTGATGAGTCGCTCGCCGATGTTCCCGTCACCAAGGCAGAGCTTGAAACCGGTGTCAGCCTCAAGGGAGCCTGCACCGTTACGGCATACGCAAAGTATGGTGACGTTCAGAGTGCGAACGTGACGGGCAAGCTGTTCGGATTCGTCAGCGACCGCGTGCGCATCACCATCGGCACGGAGACGGCAGCATGGCCCGAGGTGGTTCCGGCAATGCCTGAGGGATTCACCATTAACGGATATACTGAGAGTGAAGCGTTGGTACAGATAGTCGACGGAGTGATGACACCCAGTACAGAGAACATGGGAATGGCCACCATTTCTGCCCGCATGCTGAGAGGGGAAGGCCCTGCGGACTTCAACGTGCTGAACAGCAACTTCATGCTGGGTGACATCACCCTGGAGATATGTCCGCCCAAGCCCTCGGTAGATACGCCCAGCGGCACCTATGCCGGGGCACTGACAGCCATCACCGTGAGCAACAACATGCCAGAGGGCATCACTGTGATGCCTGCTATCAATTACTTCCGCAAGACTGGCGAAACGATTGGCAACGACTCTACTGCCTATGACAACAAGCTGCGTGCTGACTATACCAGTACACTCTACGTCTGGCAGTCGATGAACGGAGCCTGCAGCGACACGCTGCAGTTGGACTATACCATTCTGAAGCCTGTGGATTATCATTTCACAGACGACCCATCAGGAACGAGCTATTACCCTAATGGCTCGACGGTGTATAACCTGGACTTCGGACAGGAGAACACCCTGCCGTGGCTCATGAATGTGCCCGAGGGACTGCCCATCACCTACAGCTCGTCTGATGAAGCCGTGGCCACGGTGGATGCTGAGGGACACATCACGCTGACTGGGGCCGGTTATGTAAAGATTACGGCATCGAACGAGGCTACCAGTGTGTATGCCGCCCACGAGGAATGGGTGGAACTGGAAATCCGTCCCTCCGACCCACAGCTGTCGCTGAACAAGGGCATCTACTATACCGGCACCACCGTCACGATGACACCCACCGTGGACAATGGCACCATGTACTACAAGATAGGATACAACGGCGAGTTGACGGCCTACACAGGTCCCATCACGCTGCCTGTGGGCACTAACGAGATCATACCCATCACGCGCTGCGGCACGGAAGAAAAACACATGGACTCCTACGGCAATGCACATCAGACCTATTTCGTCTATGATGAGCCGCAATTCTCAGAGCCAGAAGGCTCCTACAATCAGCCCTTGGAGGTGACCATCACCACCAATATCCCGGCAGAGGATACCTTTGCGCGCATCTACTACAAGCTGAATGACAGCAAGACCGACTCCACGCTCTACGAGCCGGGCAGCAAGATCATCATCACCGAAAGCACGAAGGTGGCGGCTTATATCCACGTGAGGGAGTCGGACGATTACGTCAGTGACCCCGTGGAGGCTCACTACATCATCCGCCAGGATGCCGGTGTGCAGTTCGTTCATAACGACGAGACAGCACAGGCAGCAGAGTGGACGATAGGTGAGGCTGACCAGACGTTGCCCGAATTGCAGAATGAGAATGAGATAGAGGTAGCCTTCAGCAGTTCAAATCCTGCTGTCGCAACGGTCGACGAGACAGAGGGAACCGTGACAGCAGTAGGTGTCGGACAGACTACGATTACTGCAACGTGGAGTGCATCAGACAAATATTTGGCAGGCTCAACGTCGTATACGCTTACGGTTTACAAGAACCTTTCGCATGAAAGCATTTCAGTCACCGTTGCCGCCGCAACATACAACATGACTGCTCAGGAACCGGCGGTCACCGTAAAGGATGGTGAGACAGTTCTCGAAAGCAGCCTCTACACACTGGCATACGCCAACAATACCAATGCAGCCTTGGCAACAGCAGAGACGGCACCTACGGTGACGGTAACTGCCAGCGAGGTGTTAGCCACTGCTAACTATTATAAGGGTTCTGTCGTGAAGAAGTTTACCATCGCTCAGGCTGACCTGAACGACGTGGTCTTTGACTACATCTACAACAAGGTTTATACTGGTGAGGCTATTACGCCTGCCGTAAGCGTCACGCTCAACCTCGCGGAAGTCAGTGCCGATGAATATACCGTAGCATACAGCAATAATATCAATGTCGGTACGGCAACCATCGTGCTGACCTCAACGGACAAGAACTTCTCGACACAGAATACGAAGACGGGCACGTTTTTGATTGTTCCTGCTCCAGCCACGATTACGGCTGAAGACCAGACCGTATTCTACACGGGCGTGGCTCAGGCGTATTCCGCTGCTGCGACTGATAAGGGCGAACTTGTTGTCACCTATTATAATAGTACAGAAGAGCGTGCGAAAGGCAGCAACGGCTATCAGGATGCTCCCGTGAATGCCGGCACCTACTATGTGCAGCTGACACAAGGCAACAGCAACTACACCTCTGAGCCTGTCGATGTAACCTTTACCATCGATCCTAAGCAGCTGACAGCCGAAATGGTAACACTGAGTGCAACGTCATTCCCCTATAACGGAAGCGTGCAGAAACCAGAAGTGACCGTTGCTGACGGCAATGCGCTGACAGCTGACGACTACATCCTCACCAATGACGGTGGTACTGAGGTCGGCACATACACGGTGACCATACAAGGTCAGCACAACTACACAGGGGTGGTACAGCTGAACTTCAGCATCATCAATCGCACACTGGAGGAAGGCAAGGACGTGACGTTTGCCGCAGGACAAACGTGGGCAAGCTACTATACCAACGATGAAACACTGGAACTGCCTGAGGGCATCGCAGCGTATGTGGTGACAGGTATCAACGGCAGCGTGTTGACAGTACAGGCTATCAGCAACGTGCCGCAGCATTATCCCGTGCTGTTACAGAAGACCAGCGAAAGCGTTGAAACCAATGACAATTATGATTTCAATTATCTGGCAGGCACGGCAGAGCCTATCGATGTGGCTTCAATTGAAGGTGTGGTCTATGTGCTCTATAACGGTGAGTTCGTTCGCACCAAGTCCGGCTCCATACCTGCCCATCGTGCTTACCTGTTGCTGAGCAGTGATGCAGGAGCACGTCTCTCTATAGGCTTTGGCGAAGATGCTACTGACATTCGTCGTATCAATGCTGACGACAACGATACGGAGGTGTGGTACTCGCTTGACGGACGGCGCTTCGACAGGAAGCCTGCCAAGAAGGGTCTCTACATCCATAACGGACAGAAGGAATTCGTCAAATAACGTGTGAGGTAAAACATATTGCAAACAAGAAAACAACGAAGTTATGAAATATACAGCTAAAAGATGGATGACGATGGTGACCTTGATGCTGACGACGGCAGTGCTGTGGGCTGGCGAGGTAACTGTTGTGAAACAGCTGAACGGTTCGACGAACAGCGATGCCGGTGAGGTGACGTATAGCAATGGCAAGATTACCATTACTCCTGCCGAGGGCAACTACATCACCAAGGACTACATCACCGTAGTGAAGTATATTGATGCTGGCTTAGCACAGACTCCTCGTCGTGCTCCTGGTGTCAGTGAACCGCTCACCGTGACTGCCGATAACGACTCGGCTGACCCCAGTGGCGTGACGACTTACAGCATCACGGCTCCGTCCAGTGAGTATGACTTGGAGATTACGGCCAACTTCCAACAGCGAGAGAGTATAGCGAATGCTACCATTACGCTGGCGGAGTCTTCATTTACCTTTGACGGAACGGAAAAGACGCCTGCCGTCAGCAGTGTGGTGCTTGGTTCGAAGACGTTGACGGCGGATGATTATGCTGTAACTTATAGCAATAACATCAATGCCGGAAAGGCTACAGTCTCCGTATCGGGTCTGCGTCTGTATCAGGGCACAGCCAGTGCAGAGTTTACTATCGAGAAGGCAGCCATCCAGCCTACGGTCACGCTACAGGGCTGGTCCTACGGTGCCGAACCTAATACGCCTGTTGTCGAGGGCAACCCAGGAAAAGGTGAGGTGAGCTACACATACAAGGCCGCTGGCGCAGAGGTCTTTACCGAGACCGTTCCGACAGCGCTTGGAACACACACCGTGAAAGCCACGATAGCTGAGACCGCCAACTACCAGAGCGGCGAGGCCACTTCAGAGTTTACGATTGTCGCCACCGTTGCCGTGATTAGCGGTGAGGACGAGACGGTGACATATGACG
>Ga0247609_10000963_pt1 | contig 36432 bp, 27 predicted proteins | sample 172DNAGHGlowgp2_FD_193487 | JGI IMG/M metagenome (GOLD analysis project Ga0247609, IMG submission 193487) | Sheep rumen microbial communities from Palmerston North, Manawatu-Wanganui, New Zealand - 1728 DNA GHGlow gp2 | ecosystem: Host-associated > Mammals > Digestive system > Stomach > Rumen ... | reverse complement strand
TGGCTGATATCGCCACACGTATCACGCCGACCGGTAACGACCAGAAGACGCTTGCCGTCACCAACGCCACCTTCATGGCGGTGCAGGATGCCAACGGCAACATGCGACTGATGCCGCGTTTCCAGCATGAGCAGGTGGTTGACAACTTCGCTACGCTGGCTGACCCTGCAACGCTCAGTGCCTACGATGCCACCAATGCGCAGACCACACAGCTCTCTACCCCCGTCACCTACCACATCATCGACAACAGCGGCAACGATGCCTTGAAGATGACCGTCACTGGAGGCATAGGACTCAACTTGCCAGACGCACTGAAGAGCCCGATGGTTGCTGCTTACCAGTTCCACTCTACGCAAGCCCACGCCACTGCTGCCGAGACCCGCGCCACCGGCGACCTTACCGTAGCACAGGAGGATGTGTATGTGAGCTACACAGTAGATGCCTCGAAGATGGCAGCCAACAAGGCGTATGCCATAATTGCCAGCAACAGCAACATCTACATGCACGTCAACTTCCGTGTAAACGAAAGTCATTCAGATAACAGGTTCTGGACAGTGCATCAACAATGGGATGTTTCTAATGGCAATGGAACCAAGTTGAATGCCACAAATCTGCCGTTTATCGATGACAACTACCTGTGGGAACTGGGCGATGACCCTTACAATATTCAGATAAAGAATAAGAAGACAGGACTCTACAATGAGCCTGTTAGCACAGACTCTCAAGGAAATCTCAAAACCTCTGCAACAGCATCCTACTGTCTGCTCTATTGGAACGCTGAGACAGCGGGCTCCAACTATACCCTGCGCTACCGCGAGGCGACTCCTTCAGTTACACCGTACTATGTTGCCTACACAACCAATACCGATGGTGACTGGCGAGTACGCACCAGTGCCAACGAAGCTGACGCCAAGCTGACCCTGCTCTATGACGCAACTCTGCCAAATCTGGACATCAATGTACAGCAGAAGGGAAGCGACAATGTAGAGGCTACGCTAAGGTTGCACTACGTCAGCACTGCCAAGATGTCGGACTTCTCAACGAAATTGCCTTACTTCCTGCGCCGTGCATATACCAAGGATGACTTTGCCTTCTACTACGATGCTGCTGGCAAGAATGGGATTACTGCTAATGCCACATTCGACACCAACTACTTCGATGGTAGCAACATCTACATGCGCTACAGTCCAGTTGATGACTGGAACACCGACAATCTGTTCCGCGTAAGTACCACATCCGAAAAGACATGGTATGCCATACTCTACAACAACGGCGATGAGAAAAACCAGCAATATCTATACCTGAACACAAGCAACAATCAGGTAAGAGGAAAATACAAAAAAAACAGCTCAGCTACCGACGAAAACTTCAACTGGGCACTGATAGGCTCGCCATATGCGCTGAAACTTGTCAATCGTGCCGCAGAGGATAAATACATAGGCTTGCCGCAAAGCACGTCAACAGCTGCATACGCTCAGCCTTACTCAGAAGATGCCGAGGGTATTATTACCGACTGGGAACTTACGGTTGTAGCAAATAGTAATGCTAACAGCTATCCGAGCATTCGTCCTCAAGGGTCGTTCAGCCAAAGTGATAGACCTTGGTTCTACCTCTGTACCAATGGCGATTCTCCATCACTCCAACCTCTCTTCAGCTCTCAAGACCGTATCATAAAGGCGTATGAGAAGATTGTAACGATTGACGTGACCTATCATGTCAAGGACAATGCTTCTGGACAAGTAGTGGATTTCATCATCACCACGATAGCAGGGAACAACATCGGAACGCTGCCCACATCGTTAGTACGTCGCGGCACAAAGAACGTATCCCTGCACACTGGCAGTTTCGAGGGCTCTGCAATAGCTGCCGATGCTACATCTACAACGGAACTGACAGACATCTATGTCACTTATGATATAGACTATACTGACAATGCCAACAATAACCAACTGGGCATTGCCGACATGTTCAGTACGTGGGAGAATCCAAAGTGGTTTACCATCAAGAATGGTACGCATCAGATATACTATGGTGGCAATAACGACACTTCCGTGCAAAACAATAGGAATGGTGTGGCTGACAGCGACCTATGGGCTTTCATTGGCACACCATATAAGTTTGAGATAATCAATTATCTGGCAGGAGCATCCCTGCATGCCGCTACGAACGCAAAAGTTAAGGATTCCTGGGTTTATATGCAGGATGATGATGAAAGCTATCCATACTATTACTGGGAGACCGTGACGACTACCAAAAACGGTGGCGGTCTTGCCATACGTCTCACGGGGACTGACTATTGCCTCAGTTTTGCTCAGGGATTTAACAGTAATCACGGCGTAATAAGTGCAGATGGAAATAACCAGGCAGACAAATTAACTATTGCACCTGTGTCGATGGTAACATTCAATATCTATGGTCCTGACAACACTCTGTCAGGAACACGAGTGCTGCCTATACCCCAATACACCGGCATGACTATCTCTACAGGGGCTACGGCAAGCAACGATTTGGAGAAAGAACTGAAACGCCGATATATCACCATCAACACCATTTCGACAAATGCAGATTTCTCTTCAGCTGTTGATTCTTATACTGTGACAGCTGAATCGGATAATCAGACCATTTACATGAAGTGGGACTATACCGACGATGCACCCGTCTTCAGCCAGACGGATTGGGACAAACGCGACTACCAGTACTACATGCTGGGCGTATGGGGCTTCAGCAATTACAACCTGATGGACGTTGAGGGCGAGGGAACCCCCGAAAGTCCTTATACCTTCAAGCCCAACAACACCGTGGGTACGCCGCGCGATCTGAAACACCAGTTCGCCCTCGTGGGTAACCCCTACGGCTTCAAGCTCTACAACCGTGCTGCCGACAAGGACATCAAGCGCAATCAAGCCCTTCAGATTACCTTCGCCGACAAGGAAGCTGACGGAACGACACCTACAGAGGAAATCACCTTCGACCTGCCCATCGTGAGCGGTAGCGCCTATACCAGTACGGAGACGCACTTCCGCAGCACGAAGACAGGACGCTACCTGAGTGTCACGGGCACCAACGATAGCAGGTCGTTCTCCATGACCGACAACGCCCGTGGCTATACACGCTTCCGCTACATTATCGTGCCCGTGCGCGTGTTCAAGGAGGGACATACCAGCTGGACCGACGATACAGAAAACGACCAGAAGGACTACCGTATGTATGCCTTGGAGATGAACCCCAGCAACACGGCACGTACTACCGACGCGCGCATCACCACCAATGACCTCCGTGCTACGGGTAATGCCATCGGCAATGCACGCGACTTCAACCATGCGTTCTGCAACTATACGTACTACCAGAAGTATGACTGGAATACCAGCGTGTCGGTTCCTGTGCCCGGCGACGGCCTGTCCTACTACGGCGGCAAGGACCAGAACAAGCGTCAGTTCATCGCCACCTATACCGTGGACCAGGAAGCCTTTGACCGGCTGTACTATCTGGACAACAGCCCCCACCACGGCAATGCCTATTCTTCCAAGGACGCGGAGAGCGAGTCGAATGCAGGCAGCTATACTACTCAATCCGATAGTCGACTGGATGTGGTCAATGCCGACCCGACAGACGTCTACCGCTGGCGTTTCACTGGCGACCCCTACGACTTGCAGATACACAACGTGAACACGGACAAGCAGTCGGAGGACTATGTGCTGGCGGTGAAGACGCTGACTGCTGCCCCGAACAAGGTACCCACGGAGACTGACGGTACGCTGGCGTTGGTGACCAAGGACGTGAAGGACGGCGACAACGACACCGAGAGCTACGGCCAGTATTCGCACTGGGAAATCATCAAGCGTAGCGACAACTACTATGTGTTGTGGAACATCGATACGGATGAGCGTTACACCTACGCGCTGACCACAAGGACCGATAAGTTGAATAAAGGAATCTTGTATGTCACCGTTCCGCCGTTTGTGAATGGTAGCACGACGGTGCTGAATATCAATCAGGTGGAGTGGAACCTCGTGGATGTGTTCAACCACTACGACGTGACGTGGCACGTCATGGAGAAGACCGGTGAGACCACCTATACCGAGGTGGCCAGCGAGACGAAGGTCGTTGACGAGAACGTCGTAGTGACCATCGAAGACCTTCCGGCATCCGTCAAGCGTCACTTCTGCGACTATGAGAAGATGTACAGCGATGCTACATGTACGACGGAAATCACCGAACAGACCGTCAATGCTGCTACTGACATCTACGTGACATACAAGCTGAACAGCGGTGCGCCGGAGTTCATCAGCGAGATACCTGACGGCGAGCCTACGGGTACGGAAAGCTATTGGTATGAAATTCATTTCCCCGATGCCGGGTCTTATCTTTATACGGATGGTACCGGTATTAAAAAGGATAATCATGATATTGGCATTATCAGAACAAATGAAAGTACGACGAGTTATCCCCATTACCGTTGGGCTTTGATAGGTTCACCCTATGATGTCAAGTTCTATAATATGGAGACAAAGAACTTCATGACGAACGATGGAACGGCTTTGTCGATGGGCAGCACAGGTACTTCGTTTGACTTGCTTGATAATACAGTCGATGATGAAGATATTGAAGGTCTCGGAACTATATTTGATACAGCCACCAGTACTTATATAACGGGAAATGCCGGTCTTCAGACCTATCAGTCTGGATATACTGCCTGTGAGTTCAGCAATGTCAATGGAGTCGTTCATATCGTCTTCAGACTACACTATTCTGACAAGACGTTACGTAAGTATGACTCTGACGAAGACGGCGATTTGTCTGACGAGCCAGAGGGTAATGCCGTGAATACTTTGGGTTATATTGATATCACGACATTCCAGAAACTCAGAAAAGACCTGAATGAGATATTCCCTCTGTCCTGGAAACGTGCATTCTGTAATTACACCTACTATTGGAAGGATGGAACTGGAGAGAACAGTACAATCAGTGAAATAGAAACGACACAGACCGAGGTGACACAGAAGATGATTGATGCGTTTAATAATGATCCAAACCATCAGCCTATTTACGTGCACGTCACCTATGACTTCGAGGGTGGTCAGAACCCGAAGTGGAGCACGGCCGACAAGAAGTACACGGGTAAGCACTGGTACTACTTGGTGAACAACCACCGCCCGAGTGGTGAACAGGGTAAGATGGTGTACCGCGACGTCAGCCCGAAGCTGCGCGTCAGCACGTCATTGCAGCAGAACCGACTCTACCTGAACAACTTCGAGTGGTGTGTCATCGGCGACCCGTACGGCTTCAAGATGCTGAACCGCTACGACCCCGACAGCCGTTTCGACGAGTACATCCGTGTGACGGGTGACCAAGACTCGCATGACGACGGCTTGCAGTTGGAGCAGAGCAGCACCGACTCGCAGAACATCTTCGAGATGATGCCCGGCCAGCATAGCTACAACTTCTGGATACATCCTATCTATAATCAAAATGTTATGGATGAATATACAAGCGAAATGAGCTATGTCGGCAACAACTACAACGGTAGTGCTGCCATCATTCCTAACGACCAGCGGTCAATGACCTATCTGAAGACGAACAGCTCCGCCAACTTCCGTCTGGAAATCCAGTCGGATGCCACGCTGGCCGAATACGTCAAGTATGCCGGATTCGTAGGAGGTCTGAAGTATGGAAAAGTTACGGATGACATGCGTGCGGATGCTGCCGACGGTGAACTCACCGACGACGAGAAGACCGACATCAGAGCACTCGTTGACGAACCTGAAAACATCGTCCAGATGACGCAGGGTTACTACCGCATCGTTCCGTTTACAACGGAAGACGGCACAGGTACGCATAAGTATCTGAGAGGGTATAAGGACGAGGGCGAGCTGCTGACTGGCAGCATGGACCACGGTCTGAAGGTAGAGACGGCCACTGATGCCGAGTACGACGCAGCCTCCATCTTCTGGTTCGAGGGTACCACGGAAGATGTTACGAACTATCCGCGCTACAACGTCAAGACGCAGGGACTGGGCTTGTCAAGCAGCGCCGCCGGAGCCCTTGACGACGGCACTCCCTATAAGGTTCGTTACGAGGATGTCGGTGCCGCCATCACCCAGCTGATGATAGCCGCTCCTTCCATCAACGACCGCTACCTGAGCTGCACCAGCAATGCCACGCAGTCCAGCACCAACCAGTGCTTCGACGAGCAGGCAGGCCAGTTCAAGACCCGCTTCTACCTGCAGAAGGTGGGCACAGGTGGCAACGAGATGGCATTTAAGAAGACGATGGCTAAGGCACATGATGGCTTACCAACGAAGAACGCAACGCTTCAGCAACTGCCATACACCTACACGTCTATCTATGTGCCGTATGACCTAGAGATTGTCGGTGGAAAAACCGCATCAGGTGATGAAACCAGTAATATGGATGATGTCGATATTATCCCGTTCATCGGTGCTATGGAAATCTTGCATCCTCGGTATCAGGCAACCAGCGACACATATTATAATGAAGGTGAGTATGCACTGAGGTTGCAATCTGTAGATATGCATAATACTGGCGACCATGAGGGCAGCATGTGGTTTATCCCGGCTGGTACACCAGTTGTGTTCCGTTCTCTGAGCGGCATGACCGATATACACTTTAAGATACCTACAACCGCTCCGTCGGAAACTATAGCAGCAAACACGCTTAAAGGTCAGTACCTGAAAGTGAGCGATACTGATGCAACGAAGTATATATTCGCCAAGGAGTCAGTATATGAAGGTAATACAAAGTACTATACTGGCCGTGTAGGTTTCTTCAAACGTAACAATCCTACTTCACTGAGTGCCAACAAGGTATATTATGTACCAGTTCAGCGCACAACCAATGCACCGGGTATTGTGTTCAACATAGAAGGGGATGATTCAGAACCTACTGATATTGATCATATTCATGAAGGAAACCTGCCATATTCCGATGGCGCTGTTTATGACATGCAAGGTCGCAAAGTTGCAGAAGACTGGGAAACAGCCATGTCGAAGCGTCACATGCTGAAGGGTAATACCTATATTGTCAATGGTAAGAAAATTATTATTAAATAAGGAGGTACGATAAAGATGAAAAAGAAACTGTATATACAACCGGATTTAGAAATCTATCACTTCCCCCACCAGCCATTATTGGTAGAACTCTCTGCTAATACAAGTACAGATAAAGGAGCTGATGAAAGTGATGAAGTTCCTGCCCCTCCTTTGGGACCCGCAGATATTCCCACTGACGGCTGGAACGAATAGTAAGCGTTATACACAAAGTCGCGTACTATTCCTCTGAAACGAAATACCCCGCCATTCCTTCGTGGAGTGGTGGGGTGTTTTTTTCTAAAAATCAGGTCAAAACACTTGCATTTGTACAAAGATTTTTGTACCTTTGCCATCAAGATACTCATCAGCATTGTTCCTGTAAGAAAGAGGCTTACAGAACGGCAAAAAAAACATAGCCAATCAGCATAGGGGTTCCCCCGACCGTGTCAACAATTTGACACGCCCGTGTCAACAACTTGACACGCCCGTGTCAATAACTTGACACGCCCGTGTCATTCTCGTTTCCCCTACTAAAACTCCCTCTTTCCCCTACCCAAAGTCCCCGTTTCCCCGGCAGTTTCTCCCAGTTTCCACGGCACTCTCTCTTAGAGAGCGCGGCACCGCCACATGGAGGCAGTGATTCAAGTGGCTACGCTGAAACGAAATACCCCGCCATTCCTTTGTGGAGTGGCGGGGTATTTATGTGGGTCTTTAATCAAGACGGCTTACAGTCCTAACTTCTTGCGGATGTCCTTGGGAATGGCGTTCTTGTTGACCATGTAGTCCATCGTGTTGTCGGCAATGAAGGCCTTGGTCATGTACCAGATGCCCTTAAAGTCGCCGCTCTCGCCCCACGAGTTCTTCACCATGTAGTACTCCTTGCCATTCTGGTCCTTGGCAATGCCGTAGATGAGCATGCCGTGGTCGTCGGTCAGTTCCCAGTTGTCGTAACGCTGCTGTCGGCGCTCCTGGGTGGGAGTCAGCTCGGGCACGGTGCATCCTAACTCGGCCAGCACGTCACGGCGCTTGGCGGGCGACATCTTCAGCCAGCGTGCCATGTCGCTGCCCTGCAGGCTCTCGGCGGCCTTGGTGTCAACGGCGTATGCCAGTCCCTGACGGGTGAAGCCGTCCTCGCTGACGTCACCGCCCCATGCTACGGTATAGCCCTCGGCAATGGCATTGTCGATGATGCGCATCATCTCGTCCATGGGCAGGTTGTAGCTCAGCGGGTTGCGCCAGTTGTCCTGTACCTCGACGGGGAAGGCGGTGTAGAACGGATGGTGCGTGTAGCTGGTAATGCTTACGTAGTCGTTCCAGTCGAGTCCGAGGCTCTTGGCAAAGCTCTGCGGCGTGTAGGTCTTGCCTTCGTAGGTGAACGTCTCAGGACACTTGCCCAGATAGGCGTCGAGGATGCCCTGCAGACCGACCTTCCACTGCTGTGAAATCTTGCTGGCCTTGTTCTTGGCTACCGCATTGACGTAGGGCTCGAGCAGCGAGAAGAACTCGTTGAAGTTGAACAGTGAGTCGCCCTGCAGCGAACCTGGGAAGGGCATGGCATCGTCAGGACAGATGCCGTAGTTCTGCAGCGCGTAGAGCACGTCGTAGGCTGAGCCGCCCTGTGCAAACTGGCAGTCACCGTGCAGGCGCACCACCTGGATGGCGCGGTCCATGTAGGTCTTGTTGGCTACGAACGGCTCGCAGAGGTCGTAGGTCTTGCCGCTCTTCTTCAGGATCTCGGCCTCGAAGTAGGAGAGGGTGGAGTAGTTCCAGCACGTGCCCGAACGGTTCTGGTCCTTGATGCTGGTGATGGGCAGTTCCTTGATGACGGTGAACACGGGCTTGTTGTCCTTTTCCTTCGTCTCTTCTTGTGCGCTGACGCCTGTAGCAACGAGTGCGAACAGCGCGATTGCTAAAATCTTTTTCATTTACAGTTTTTTAGCCCCCCTAAGTTAGGGGATGGGGGTCTGAATGACCACCCGATTAGTTAATACTATGTTAATAATTCTCTTTTTCTTACTTATTGAAGCGTCTGTTCAGCCCCAACCCCCCTAACTTAGGGGGGATAGGTCTGCGGCATGATAGGGTATGCGGCTTTCGCCGAGGAAGCGGCAGCCGTCCTTGGTGATAAGCAGGTCGTCCTCGATGCGGATGCCGCCGAAGTCCTTGTAGGTCTCCAGCAGGTCATAGTTCAGGAACTCCTTGCAGTGGCCCTTGGCACGCCAGTCGTCGATGAGGACGGGTATGAAGTAGATGCCTGGCTCGTCGGTCACGACAAAGCCCTCCTGCAGCTCGCGGCCCATGCGCAGGCAGTTGGTGCCGAACTGCTCGGTGTTGGGGGGTGTCTTGTAGTCGAATCCCACGTACTGCTGGCCCAGTCCTTCCATGTCGTGCACGTCCATGCCCATCATGTGGCCCAGTCCGTGAGGCAGGAACATGGCGTGTGCGCCAGCCTGTACGGCCTCGTCAACGTCGCCCTTCATGAGTCCCAGCTCCTTCAGGCGTTCCGTCATCAGACGGCAGACGGCAAAGTGTACGTCCCTGTATCGGATGCCTGGCTTGGCCACGGTAAGCACGTAGTCGTGGCACTCCTCGACAATGCTGTAAATCTCCAGTTGCCGCTGGGTGAAGCGGCCGCTGACGGGCATCGTGCGTGTGTGGTCGGAGCAGTAGTCGTCCAGTTCGCAGCCGGCATCGCAGAGTGCCAGACGGCCTGCCTCCAGCGGTGCGTCGCTGGGACTGCCGTGCATGATTTCTCCGTGCTGGGTGAAGATGGTGGCGAAGCTGGTGCCCTGTGCCAGCGAGCGGGCTATGCCATCGACCTGTCCGCCGATGTAGCGCTCGGTGACGCCTGAACGGATGAGCCGCTGAGCGGTGGTATGCATCTGGTAGCCTACCTCGCAGGCGCGTTCTATGGCTTCTATCTCCTGTGCTTCTTTGGTTGAACGCATGCTGACAACTGCCTGGATAAGAGCAAGTGATGCCTTCTGCTTCTGCTCGGACGGATGGATGCCCAGAAGGTCCATGATCTGAATCTTCGTGTCGAAGCGGTAGGGCGGCAGGAAGTGAATGGATTTTCGATTTTCAGATTTCCGATTGACGATTTCCGCTAACTTCGACATCGGGGCGGTCCTGGTGATGCCCACCTCGGCGGCAAGGTCGCTGACGGAGGGTGTGAAACCCATCCAGACGATGTCTTCCACGTCGATGTCGTCGCCGAAAAGCCACTCTTCGTCGTTGTCCACGTCGATGACACCTACCAGTCCGTCGCGCTGCTGTCCGAAGTAGTACAGGAAGCTGGAGTCCTGACGCATGGGGGCGTAGCAGTTGGCGGGGTAGTTATAGGGTGCCTCGTTGTTTCCGAAGAAGATAATAATACCGTTGCCAACGAGTTTTTTCAGCTCCTGGCGCCGGCGAATGTACGTTTCTTTACTGAACATAAGTCAAAAATGTTGTTTTTGTAATCAAATATTTGGCAAAGTTACATATTATTTACGAAAAAGCAGTATCTTTGCAACATAATTTAGCATATAATGACACGAATAGGCAGAAATACGGGTTTGGTGCTGGAAGGCGGAGGCATGCGCGGAGTATTCACCAGTGGTGTGCTGGACGCCTTCATGAAGTACGATTTGTACTTTCGCTATGTCGTGGCGGTGTCGGCAGGAGCCTGCAACGGACTGTCGTACATGAGCCGTCAGCCGCGTCGTGCCCGTATCTCGAATATCGACATGCTGGCCAAGTACGACTACATTGGACTGCGCCACCTGGTGACGCAGGGGTGCATCTTCGACCCGAAGTTGTTGTACGACCGTTTCCCCAACGAGTTGATACCTTTCGACTACAACACGTATTTCCGTAACGAGTCGCTCTTTGAGATGGCTGTCACCAACTGCAACACGGGGCGCGTGGAGTACCTGAGCGAGCATGCTGGCAACCGCCAGCGGCTGATAGACATCTGCCGGGCGTCGAGCAGTCTGCCCTACGTCAGCAAGATTGTCGAGGTAGATGGTCAGCCCTATTTGGACGGGGGCATCATTGACAGCATACCCGTGGAGCACGCCGTCAGCATGGGTCATGAGTACAACGTGGTCATCATGACGCGCAACAGGGGGTTCCGAAACAGCAGCCGCGACCTGAAGATTCCACGCTACATCTATCGTAACTATCCGCGTCTGCGTGTTGCCCTGAGTCATCGCGTTGCCGTCTATAACGCCCAGCTGGAGACTGTTGAACGCATGGAGGACGAGGGCAGGATCAGTGTTATCCGTCCGCAGCGGCCCATGGACGTGGGACGCATGGAGAAGGACGTGCGGAAACTCGAGGCACTCTACGAGGAAGGCTACCGACTGGGGGAGTTATTCTGTCAAAACAACAAATAATAGCCCCTGAAATGCAAAAAATGGACGGATTATTTGGAAAACTGCAAATTATTGTTTACTTTTGGCAACTGAAACTAAATTCTTGAACGATATGGCAACGTATTACATTGTAGAAAACAATCAGCAGGCAGGCCCGTTCACACTTGAACAGCTGGCAGCCAGGGGTATCACTCCCGACACGAATGTATGGACCGAAGGTATGGCTAACTGGACGCTCGCCGGTCAGGTCAGCGAACTGCAGTTCTTGTTTGCACAGCAGACGCCGCCACAGACTCCGCCACAGGCTCCGCCGACACCAGAGCCCGAGCCTGCTCCGATGTATGAGCAGCCGTCCTATAACAGCAGCTATCAGAGCCAGCCGGAGTCGTCAGCCGGAGGATGGGACGGGTCGCAGCCGATGATGCCGAAGGACTACAAGATGCAGTGCATCATCATCGTGGCACTCTCACTCTTGTGCTGTCCTGGTATTATCAATACCGTCCTGGGCATCCTGGCGTTGATGGAGAACAACAAGGTGGAGACACAGTTCCGCCTGGGTAACTATGCTGCCGCACAGGCTGCCAGCGACAAGGCTGGAAAGTACTGTAAGATTGGCTTCATCCTCTTGGGCATTGGTGTGGTGCTGCAAATCATCGCCATCATCATCTATGTGGTCTTAGTTGTTGCTAACAGCTAAAGCGCGTGTCGCATGGCTTCTTATTATATTATAGAGGATAATCAGCAGGCAGGGCCCTTTACGCTCGACCAACTGCGATCGCGCGGCATAGGCTACGATACGAGTGTCTGGACGGAGGGCATGCCCAACTGGTTGCCTGCCAGTCAGATACCTGAATTGCAGCAGGTGCTGGGCAGCAGCCAGCAGTCGTCGTATAACAGCGGCTATAACAGCAGCTATAACAGCAGCTATGGCGGCGGCTATGGCGGCGGTGGCAATTTCGTCCCCATGCCTGAAAACCATAAGTCGAAGGCCGTCTGGGCATTGGTGCTGACCATCCTCAGCATGTTCTGCTGCGGCAACTGTATGGGTGTCCTGTGCCTGATATTCGCCATCCTGTCGCTGGTGGCTGCCAACCGTGTGGAGACCGACTACCAGATGGGCAACTATCCTGCCGCGATGAAATCAGGCATCGATGCCAACAAGTGGGCCAACTGGGCTATTGCCATCCTGATAATCGGTGGCTTGCTGAGCATCGTCGGTTGGATACTCTATTACTTCCTCGTCATAGCAGCGTCTATGGCAGGCAGTTACTAAGACAGTCTGAATGAAGAAACCATACATTTGGGGAATCATCCTGCTGATGGTCATTGGCGTCACGGTCGTCTATTTCGTCTTCGATCCGTCGTCAGCAGGTTGGTTCCCCAAATGCGCTATCTATCAGCTGACCGGCTACAAGTGTCCAGGGTGTGGGTCACAGCGCATGCTGCATGCGCTGCTGCATGGCGATGTGGTAGCCGCCTTCCGTTACAATGCCTTCCTCTTCCTGGCATTTGCCTATTTCGCCGCAGTAGCCGTCAGTCAGCTCGTCTATCACCGTTATCGCAGGCTTTCTGAGGTGCTGCTGAGTCCTCTCGCAGCCTACACGTTCCTGGTGGCTGTCTTCCTCTGGTCGGTGCTACGCAACGTCTTCGGCTGGTAATTTTTAATCCTCAATTCATTTAAGCAGGTCTGGCCTGAGTCGTTGTGTACGCTCCATGGCCTGTTCCAGTTCCCAAGCCCTGATTTTTGCCTCGTTGCCGCTGAGCAGTATCTCAGGCACCTTCCAGCCCTTGTAGTCAGCCGGACGGGTGTAGATGGGGGCTGCCAGAATGTCGTCCTGGAAGCAGTCGGAGAGTGCTGACTGCTCGTCGCCGATGACGCCAGGCACCACGCGGACTACGGCGTCGGCAATCATGGCGGCTACCAGTTCACCGCCTGTCAGCACGAAGTCGCCGATGCTGATTTCGCGCGTAATGAGGTGGTCGCGTATGCGCTGGTCGATACCCTTGTAGTGACCGGCCAGAATAATCAGGTTCCCCTTTAGCGACAGCTCGTTGGCTATGTGCTGGTCGAAGCGTTCGCCGTCAGGCGAGGTGAAGATGACCTCGTCGTAGTCGCGCTCTGCCTTCAGGGCCGTGATGCAGCGGTCAATGGGCTCACATTGCATCACCATGCCCGCTGACCCGCCGTAGGGGTAGTCGTCCACGCGGCGCCACTTGTCGAGGGTGTAGTCACGCAGGTTGTGTAGGCGTATCTCGGCCAGTCCTTTCTTCTCTGCCCGTGCCAGGATGGACTCGTGGACGAAGCCCTCCAGCATCTCAGGCAATACGGTTATAATGTCTATTCTCATTGCACGATAGTATGTTAATGTATAATGTATAATGTTTAATGTTTAATGTTTAATCTTTAATGTCTCGCTCCCCCTGTGAACAGCTGGTAGTACTTGCCATGTTGAGCCAGCAGTTGCTCGTGGTTGCCCCGTTCGATGATGCGACCGTGTTCCATCACCATGATTTGATCGGCATTGCGGATGGTTGATAGACGGTGGGCAATGACAAACGTGGTGCGCCCCTGCATCAGACGGTCCATGCCCTGCTGAACCATTCGTTCCGTGCGGGTGTCGATGCTGCTGGTGGCCTCGTCGAGAATGAGGACGGGCGGATTGGCAATGGCTGCACGCGCAATGGCTAGCAGCTGCCGCTCACCCTGACTGAGGTTGCTGCCGTCGCCTGTCAGCAGCGTCTGGTAACCGTCGGCCAGACGGCGGATGAAGTCGTCAGCACCCACCAGTATGGCTGCCTCGCGACATTCCTCGTCCGTAGCGTCAAGCCGTCCGTAGCGTATGTTGTCCAGCACGGTGCCCGTGAAGAGGTGTGTCTCCTGTAGCACGATACTCATGCTCTTGCGGAGCGACGACTTCTGTATGTCGCGTATGGGGATTCCGTCATAGAGTATTTTGCCGCCTTGTATCTCGTAGAAGCGGTTGATGAGGTTGATAATGGTGGTCTTGCCGGCTCCTGTGCCGCCCACGAAGGCTATCTTCTGCCCAGGGTTTGAGTCGATGTTGATGCCGAAGAGCACTTGCTTGTCGGTCGTGTAGCCGAAGTCCACACCCTTGAAATCCACGTCGCCCTTGGCCTCCGTAATGACTTGCGTCCCCTCGTCCTCCTCAGGTTCCGCATCCATCAGCGCAAAGACGCGTTCGGCACCTACCGAGGCGTTGAGTACGCTGTTGATTTGCTGGCTCACCTGCGTGATGGGCTGTGTGAAACTCTTGTTCAGCTGGAGGAAGGCCACGATGGTTCCGAGGGTGAGTGAAGTGTGAAGCGTGAAGAGGGAAGAGTCTGTTAGTACGACAGTGGCACCCACAACGGCGATGAGCACGTAGCCCAGGTTCCCCAGGTTGCCGTTGACGGGCATCACGATATTCGCTATCTTGTTGGCATTGCAGGCTGAGGAACGTAGTTGCTCGTTCTTCTGCTCAAAGTCGCTGATGGCCTGCTGTTCGTGGCAGAACACTTTGACGACCTTCTGGCCTGTCAGCATCTCCTCGATATAGCCGTTGACTGCCGCCAGACTCTGCTGCTGGGTGCGGAAGTAGTTCCTGGAACGCTTGCCCAGCCAACCCGTGACCAGCATCATGACGGCTGCCATACCTACTGATACCAGTGTCAGCGGAATGCTCAGCACGACCATTGACGTGAAAGTGGCAACGATGGTGATGAGCGACGAGAACACTTGTGCCAAAGCGGTGGAAATCATCTGACGCAGCGAATCGACGTCGTTGGTATATACCGACATGATGTCACCATGCTGTCGCTGGTCAAAGTAGCTCAGCGGCAGGTGTTCCATGCGTTCAAAAAGCTGTTTGCGCAACCGTAGCATCGTGCCTTGCGAAATGGTAATCATCAGCCGGTTGTAGGTATAGGAGCACACGGTGCCGAGCAGCAGTATGAGGCCCAGTTTGAAGAGTGTCTGTGCCAGCGAGGCATATTCTGGGTTGTCGGCCATGGTCAGTGGTACGATGTAGTCGTCAATCAGCGTCTTCGTGAAGAGCGACGATACCAGCGACGAAAGACTGCTCACCACCACACAGGCCAGTACCACCACCATCAGCCAGCGGTAGTGGTGCCACACGAAGGCGGTCATGCGCAGCAGAACGTCACGCTGCTCCTTGCTGGCACGCTGGAAACCTGCCTGCGGACGTTCGCGCTGTGGTCCGAAACCTGGCTGTCTCATGCCTCACCTCCTTTCTTGTCGAAGTCACCCTGCGTCTCGCTCTGTATCTGGCATATCTCCTGATAGAGTGCGTTCGTGCGCAGCAGGTTCTCATGGGTGTCAAAGCCTGTCACCATACCATTGTCCAGCACGATGATGCGGTCGCAGTCCTTGATGCTCAGGATGCGCTGGGCAATAATGATTTTGGTCATCTCAGGAAGCTGGGTCCTCAGGGCCTCGCGAATCTTTGCATCCGTTGCGGTGTCGCAAGCCGACGTCGAGTCGTCCAGCACCAGTACCTTCGGCCGTTTCATGAGGGCACGAGCGATGCAGAGGCGTTGCTTCTGACCGCCGCTGACGTTTGTGCCGCCCTGTTCTATGAGGGTGTCGAAGCCATCGGGCATCTGGTCGATGAACTCTGTGGCGCAGGCTATCTCACAGGCACGGCGACATTCCTCCAACGTGGCGTCGCGCTTTCCCCAACGCAGGTTCTCCACAATGCTTCCGCTGAACAGGATGTTTTGTTGGAGCACTACGGAAACGGCATCGCGCAGCACAGACAGGTCGTAGTCCTTCACGTTGTGGCCGCCCACCAGTACTTCGCCTTTCGTCACGTCGTACAGACGGCTGACGAGGTTCACCAACGACGTCTTTCCGCTGCCCGTACCACCGATGATGCCGATGGTTTCTCCGCTTCTGATGCTGAACGTCACGTTATACAGGGCAGACTTTCGCGACTGTTTGGCGGGGGTGTCCATCGTCTGCTTATAGTCAAACCTCACTTCACGGAATGCGATGCTGCCGTCGCTGACGGTGCTGACGCTGTGTGCTGGCGAGACGATGGACGGCTCCTGCTCAATGACCTCTGCCACGCGTTTTGCCGATGCCGCACTCTGGGTCAGCATGATGAAAATCATGGACAGCATCATCAGCGACATGAGGATGGACATCACGTAGGTGAACAAAGAGGTCAGTTCGCCCGTCGTCAGCGTGCCACCCACAATGTAGTGGGCACCAAACCACGACAGCGCGATGATGCAGCCATAGACCACCAGGTTCATAATGGGGTGGTTCAGCGCCATCAGGCTCTCTGCGCGTACATATAATTGATAGAGCCCTTCTGCAGCCTTCGTGAATTTGCGGTTCTCGTAGTCCTCGCGCACAAAGGCTTTCACCACACGGATGGCGGCAATGTTCTCCTGCACGCTCTGGTTCAGGGAGTCATACTTCACAAACACCTGCTGGAACAGACGGGCTACACGCGATATGATATGGTAGAGCGAGAAACTCAGCACCACCAGCGCCGTGAGGAATATCAGACTCAGACGAGCGTCAATCACCATACACATCACGATGCTCAGCAACAGCCGGAACGGAGCCCTGACCGTGATACGCAGAATCTGCTGGTAGGCATTCTGCAGCGCGTTCACGTCGGTCGTCATGCGTGTCACCAGTCCTGAAGTGGCGTATTTGTCAATGTCGGAAAACGAGAACGTCTGTATCTTCCTGTACATCGCACTACGCAGGTTGGCGGCAAAGCCTGTCGAGGCATACGCAGAGAAGCGACCCGCCAGGATGCCGAACCCTAAACTCAGGAATGCCAGCCCAATCATTTCCGCCCCATAGAGATAGACGTTCTCTATGTTGCCGGCATTGATGCCCTTGTCGATGAGCGATGCCGTCACATAGGGTATCAGCACGTCGGTCACTACTTCCAACGCCGTAAACAGGGGCGTCAGTAGTGATGCAGTACGGTATTGCCTGACTTGTCGGTATAGTGTCGTGAGGTACATTCTGCCTGCGAAGGTACGAAAATTCGGTGAAAAGCGAAAGGTTTTCGTATAAAAAATATAAATAACCGAAATAATTTGGAGATTACGAAGATAGTTTGTATCTTTGCCCGTATAACAAACGATAGTGTAAATGAACTTAAAGTCTGTACTCGTCACATTGCTGCTTTTAGTGCTGCTGGCACCCTGTGCTTCAGCGGAGGATATTGTGCGGCAGTTCAGGGTCTATAATGCTTCTGACGGGCTGGCAGACAATAGTGCGCAATCCATTACCTGTACCCCGATGGGACGTATGGTGATTACTACCATTGGTCACATCAACTTCTATATCGGTAACGGCTTCACGCATGTCGATCCGGAGAAGAATGCAGAATTCAGACTGAAAAACTATCGGGGCTACTGCCATCCCTATTTTGACAAGTACAACCACTTTTGGCTGAAGAACAAGTACTCGGTAACGTGTCTGGACAGGAACACCGAGCATTTCGTGGTGAATATTGACTCCGTGCTGAAATCGTTCGGCGTCAAGGACGTCGTGACTGACCTGTTTGTGGATGACGACGGACAACTGTGGCTGACGCATGACAACAAGATTTACGGTACGGAAGTGAAGAAGGATTTTCCTGTTGATACGACGCTGAACCTGCAGGACGTGGCGAACTATGACGGAAGACAATTGCTGCTTTTCTACGAGAGTGGTGAGGTGGAGGGTTTTGACATCAAGACGCTGAAACACCTTTTCCGTCTCAAGCCGTATGACCTGAATACATCGAAGCGCTATGACCGCACCTCGCTGCTCTACCGCTACGGAGACTCATACTTCCAGATACGCAACGGCAGAAGTGAGTCGCTGCTCATGCGGTTCGACGTGATGGCACGCCGCTGGAAAACGCTGATGACCTCTGACCATAAGCTGAACAACCTGGTTGTACGGGACAGCATAGCCTATCTTGCAGCGGAATATGGCTACTGGACATACAATCTCCAAACGGGAGAGATAGTCCACGAGACAAACCTGCAGCTTGAGGATGGATCGGAACTGCTGACTGATGTCAACACCATAGCCTTTGACCGCCAGGGAGGCATGTGGATTGGTACCGAGCAGCGCGGACTGCTCTATGCCAAGCCCTTCTCTTCTCCCTTCAAGGTCTATAACTTGTCAACGCCAAAGGCCACTGAGTACTATCATGTGCTGGAACGGCAGCAGCCACCCGTTGTTGCCTGGCAGGGCATGAACGTAAACAGTGTGCTGACCGACAGCCGCGGATGGACGTGGGTGTGTACGCGCTATGGTGTGGAACTCTATAAAAAGAAGGGCGACAAACCCCGTGTCTTCACTCGTAACGACGGTCTGTACAACGACGTGATACATTCGGCTATCGAGGATGATTTCGGCGATGTCTGGGTAAGCACCAGTTATGGTATTTCGCAGATTGTCATCCGTAATGGCGAGTTTGTCATCATCAACAGCTATAACCATGCTGACAATGTGCCCAACGAGACCTTCATCAACGGTCGTGTGGCTAAGCTCGAGGATGGAACCATCGTCATGCAGGCGCTGGACAATATCGTGGCATTTAATCCGGCATTGTTCCATCATGACTCGTTCCGCGACTTGAAGTTCTATCCGAAACTGACCGAGCTGTTGGTCAATGGCAACGCGGTGGAAGCGGGAACGGAGATTGACGGCAACGTCATTTCTGAGTGTTCGATTAATCGGCTCTGGGAAATCGACGTCAACTATTACCACAACTCCCTGTCGTTTGTTTTCACAGCATTGAATTATTTTCGTCCGCTGCAGACGTACTACCGTTACCGCATACCCGAATTGGATGGGGAATGGCGTGTCATTTCGCATTTCAATGAGCCTAAACTGGTGGATGACAAAGGAATCTTCCACCTGCAGCTGACGGGATTGGAGCCTGGTGAGTATCATATTGAGTTACAGGCCTCGATGCATCCTGACGTATGGATACAGGAGCCCTATATATGGGTGGTACGTGTCAACGAACCTTGGTGGCGCACTACCGCCGTCTATTACACCTTGGCAATCATCCTGTTGGTACTGATTGTTCTGAATGTCATTACGTTTAACCGCAATCTCCGCCTGAAGATGGCGCGTGTGTCGGGTGAGGACGAACTGATGAGGCAACTCCGCACGCTGGTGGGTCGTTGTGAGAAAATCAACAGCGAGCCGATGAGCTTGCAGGGTGACGACATGAACATGGGTAGTAAGTCGGAAATGAACAAGCCTACTTCCGAATTTGTCAGTATGATGTTGAAAATCATTCCTCTCTTGCAGGGCAATACAGGTCATGTAACCTTGAAGCAACTGGCAAAGACGGCTAATGTCAACGAGGAGAAAGTCATTATGCTGACGCAACAGAATATTTCCAAGAATCCCTATGAAATGGCACGTTTGCTGCTCTTGGGAAAAGCGGAAGAGTTGCTGAAACAGAAGGGTGCCACAATAGAAAAGGTTGCTAATGCGTGTGGCTTCTCATCGCCCAACAAGTTTGTTGCCGCCTTCTTCCGGCATTACAAGATGACGCCCAAGGAATTTATGTCAATTGAAGATTAATTCCCTGAAGCCCACAAGCCTCCAGCTTCTTCCCCCTGTGTCTTGGTAATAGACGTATGCCTGGTATCGGTTACCTGTCTGATAGTAACTGCCTTCTGTCGGCGACAGACTGGTGGTGTTGTCTGGATGGCGCAGCCGGAACTGATAGTTGTAGTACCCCTGTTTTTGCCAGATGGACGCACGGTAGCAGCGGTTGGCTTCGTCGTAGGTCATGAGGTAGGCTGACGGGTCGGTACTGGTGGCCCAGCGTCCGCTGATGATGACGTCAGAACCATTGATGCGTGGCGTGCGTAGCTCATAGTTGACCAGGACGTAGTCGCAGGTAGTGTTGATTTCCCAGTTGTCGCTGTTCCTGATGATGAACGCACCGTCAGCATCGGTGTCGGTCAGGTAGTTACGGCTTACTTCAACTGGAGTGGGGTAGGCCTGATAGTTCTTCCCGTCCCAGCGAATGGATGCGAGTCCCATTGTGGTGTGGCTGACGTCGAGAATCTCGTACTTGTGCCACTCGTTACCTGCATTGAAAATGAGATCCTGGCAATGCGTCCACTCAAGGTGGTTGCCGTTGATGCGGTCAGGGCGAGGGTTCACGACGGCAGCATTCCATTGCTGGTTTTGGGTTACGAGCACATATACCTGCTCCTCGTAATTGGTGACGTGGAGGGCTGCCAGGTCCATATCAATGGTGATTTGCTGGTGATTGCGATTGACGTCGATGTCCGTATTTGTCGTAGCAGAAAGTCCCAAGGCAGCCTTTTGTTCCAGAACCATGAAACGGACCTCTGCCAAAGCATTGCCCGTATCGTTGTCGATGATGGTGAGCTGGTAATTGCCGCTCATCTTGATACGTGTCAGGTCATTGGGAATTTGTAACTCGTAGTGGGTATAGGGTACGGTGGTGTTGACCGACGATGCATAGTCGCTGATGACTTGGTCGTTGAAACCTTCGAGCCAGTCAATGTTGAACAGCCCGTCGCTGATGGTCCAGTCGGGTTCGCAATGTTCCAGGTGATATGTTAGTTCGTGATATTCATGGGTGAGACGGTCGAACTGGATATATACCCTGTCGTCGCTTCCGAGTCGCATGACTGGCGGTGAGAGCCAGTCGTCGTTGACGGTGACTTGCAGGGCATTCACCAGCGGGTCCAGCGTGCGTTGCTGTGCAGAAATATTGATGCATGCAAGCAGAAACAGCGTCAGCAGCGCTTTCGATTTCGTCATCATACCCCGTCTTAGTTATGGTTCCGGTTATCCGCAGCCTTTAGGACGTTCCCGTTTTGCTTTCCGTTCACGTTAAAGAATGTCGTCCTCTTCGAAGTATAATTGTATCTTCTCGAAGTGGAACATCGTTTCGTCCAGATAGTGAATGTCATACGGCATCTTGCTCTTCTTGGTGTAGAGACGCTTCATCTTCACATACTGCTTCTCGATGTCCTTGAGCGTTTCGCTGTACATCACCATGCAGATGCGGTTAGGCTGCTGGATGGCGGTCGTCAGATAGTCCTTCAGCTGCTGGGCATAGATGCCACGTCCCTGTAGGAAATGTGACTTGTCGTCAATCCATGCGCTATCCACCTCCTGGATGTCAGTCATGTAGATGGTGGAATCGTTGAAAGAAGCAGAGAATCCAAACATATAGACCTTGGGAATCTTGCGCTTCTTGGCCTGTGCTGTGTCGATGTTGAACACTGCCAATGTGCAGATGACACAGAGCAGCATGACGTACTTCAATGTTTTCATTGTCCTAAATATGTCTTTAGCATTTTATTTTTCGTATTACTGCGGAGGCGGCGTATGGCCTTCTCCTTGATCTGACGGACACGTTCGCGGGTCAGACCGTATTTTGAGCCAATCTCTTCCATCGTCATCTCCGGTTGGTCGATACCGAAGAAAGCTGTTATCACATTGCGCTCACGTTCGCTGAGTATCTGCAGCGCGGTCTTGATTTCTGCCTGCAGCGACTCCTTCACCAGTTCCCGGTCGGCCATCGGCGAGTTGTCATTGACCATCACATCGAGCAGGGAGTTGTCCTCACCATCCACAAAAGGAGCATCGACGGAGATATGACGTCCGTTCACCTTCAGCGCCTCGTCGATTTTCTCTTCCGGAATGGAGGTGCGCTCGGCTATCTCGTGCGAGTTGGGACGTCGTTCGTTCTCCTGCTCAAACTGGTTAAGAGCCCGCGTTATCTTGTTGACGGACCCTACCTGGTTCAGCGGCAGGCGCACGATGCGGCTTTGTTCAGCTATGGCCTGCAGGATGCTCTGACGAATCCACCAGACGGCATAGGATATGAACTTGAAGCCACGCGTCTCGTCGAAACGCTCCGCAGCCTTGATGAGTCCAACGTTCCCCTCGTTAATGAGGTCTGGCAGGGAGAGCCCCTGGTTCTGATATTGCTTGGCTACCGACACTACAAACCTGAGGTTGGCTCTGGTCAGCCTTTCAAGCGCCTTGTGGTCGCCTTTCCTGATGCGCTGAGCCAATTCAACTTCTTCATCAACAGATAATAGTTCTTCTTTACCAATTTCCTGAAGGTATTTGTCAAGCGAAGCGCTTTCACGATTCGTGATTGACCTGGTGATTTTTAGTTGTCTCATGATTGATTTGTGGTTATTGTAGTCTTTAGCGGATGCAAAAATAAGGCATTTTTCGGTAATAACCAAAAAAATGCCTTATTCTTTTTGTTTTTTTGTTCTATTATGCTGTTATTCTTCGAGCGAAACGGCGAAATAGCCTTTCTTTCCGCTGGGGTAGATGCCCTGGATGTAAAGTACGGGTTCCTTGCTGGTAGATGCCTTGCGGACAATCTTCTGCAGGTCTTCGATACTCTTCACACTCTCGTCGTTGACACGCTGGATGATGAATCCCTTGTTGATTCCGGCCTGTCTTAGTTTGCCGTTGTCAACCTTCATCACCTCCAGACCGTAGGAGATGCCCAGCTCTTGCTTCTGCTTGTCGGTGATGGCGCGGAAGTTGCCACCCAGCACGTCGATGTCCTGATTCTGAACCACGCGGGTGTTACCCTGCTCGTTCTTCAGCGTGACGGTTTCCTGCTTCTGCTTCTTGTTGTGCAGGTAAGTCAGCGACATCTTGTCGCCAGGACGCTTCTTGGCTACAATTTCCTGGAGCTCGGGGAAACTGCTGACCTTCTGGCCGTCGGCACCGATGATGACGTCGCCTGGCTCAATGCCGGCTGCTGCGGCAGCACCGCCTTCCTGGACCTTGGCTACGTAGATGCCCTCCATGGTACCGAGGTCAATCTCTTCGCCATTGGCCTTCTTTGCATCTACATACTGCTTGACATCCTGGCCCTGGATACCGATGAAGGCACGCTGTACGGTACCATACTTCTTCAGGTCGTCAACTACCTTGTTCATGATGGTGGTGGGAATGGCGAAGCCGTAGCCGCTGTAGGAACCGGTCTGCGAGTAGAGCATGGCATTGATGCCTACCAGTTCACCGCGTGTGTTGACCAGTGCACCGCCAGAGTTACCGGCGTTTATGGCAGCATCGGTCTGAATGAAGCTCTCCACGCCGTTGGCACCCAGGCGACGGGCTTTGGCGCTGACAATACCGGCTGTTACGGTGTTGTTCAGTCCCAGGGGATTACCAACAGCCAGCACCCATTCGCCGACCTTCAGGTCTTCGCTGTGTGCAATGGTGATGGCTGGCAGGTTCTTGCCTTCAATCTTGATGAGTGCCAGGTCAGTTGTCTCGTCGGTACCGATGATGCGTGCTGAGTACTCCTTGTTGTCGTTTAGTGTGACGGTCAGTTCGTCAGCACCAGCCACGACGTGGTTGTTGGTGACGATGTAGCCATCCGTTGAAATGATGACACCCGAACCTGTAGCTTCCTTCTTCGGGGTCTGGATGCGGCGCTGCTGGCTGCCGCCATTGCCCTGTCCGCGTCCGAAGAATCCTCCGAACGGGTCACTGAAGAAGTCGCTGAACGGGTCGCTCTGTACTTCGACGGTCTGGATGCGGCTGTTCTGCACATACTTGATATGTACTACGGAAGGGAGTGCTTTTTCTGCTGCATAGGTCAGGTCAACAGGCTGTCCGGCAGGTGTCGAGGCGATCGACGTGGTGTTGCTGGTCATTTGCGAGTTGTCAGTACAAGCCTTGCTGAAGGCAGCTACTGAGAAAGCAAGTGCTACGATGCACAATGCTGGCGTAAGATAATTCAATACTTTTTTCATTTCTGTGTCTTTTTAGTCGTTATGTTTTGTCATTTATTGTCGTTACGGGTTCTGTTGTTTGCTGAAAACGATTGCAAATATAGGCGCAAAATATGTTAAACTGCCATTTTGACACGCAGTTTTGTCTTGATTTAACACTTTGCACGTCATGCTTAACGGCTGTTTAGCATTTGCCCCATACCGTTTAACGACTATTAGATGTTTAAGGACGTTTCTCCTTCAGGATGCCGTGACGATAGGCATACAGAAGTTGTTTGAGGTCTGCCACTTGTGCCCGGAGCTCACGTCCCTTGTCCGTGTCGGCCACGAGCATGCGGTGGGCAGACATCTCGACAATCTGCGTGGTCGATTTGATGTCGGTGCCTCGCTGAATGGCATCGGCTGCTGACGTGAACGGCTCGTGTTGTACCAATTGGAAACCACGTGAGTGATAGACAAGGGTGTAGCCGGCAATGCCCGTCTCCTGGTGGTAGGCTTCCGAGAATCCGCCGTCAATGACCATCAGTCTGCCGCCCGCCTTGATGGGGTTCTCGCCACTGGCAGCATGCACGGGCACATGGCCGTTGATGATGTGGCGGTTGTTGCCCTCCACGCCGAAGGCGTCGAGAATGCGGTCGCATATTTCCTGCTGGTTGCGCAACTGGAAGTAGTAGCCTTTCTCCTCCTTATAGGTCTCCTTGTCCTTCAGGAAGTAACGCTCGAAGGTTGCCATCTTCGACTTGTCGAAGAGCGGTGAGTCGGAACCGCACCAGAGGTAGAGGAAGTAGTCGCGTGCAAAGTGTCGCTCGTCGGGTTCCGAGTCTGCCGTGAAGGCGGTACGTATCATCTGTCCGGTCTTCTCCATGAGTTCGCGTCCCTTGTACTTCTTGTGGTAGAGTTCCACCTCCTTCATGGTACCGTCGGCATTAAGCGGAATACTGGCGTGGAAGAGCAGGTTGGAGTTATAGACGGCATACATGCACCCGTGTCCCAGCAGCGTGCGGATATGCTTGTGCAGTTTCTCGCTGACGGCGAACGAATGTCTCAGTTTCTCCATAAGCACGTCTTCCTCGGGTGTCAGCGCACAAGGATTGTCGGGGTTGATGGTGGGGAAGTGGCATGACTTCATGGGGTACTCCATGCCGTCGATGGTACAGATGCCACGCTCATAGTCAACATGCTCCAGCAGGCATCGGTTCTGCATCTTCCACTCGGGGCGACGCTTGAAGATTTTGGCTTCCTCCTTGAACTGCAGCACGCTGACGGCCTTGTGCATGCGGGCTGTCAGCAGCAGCGTTTTCTCGTCCATCTGCTGTCCCTTCAGTAACTTGGGCAGGAACTCCTCGCACGGGTCGTCGCCATAGACATCCATCGCGAATGTAGCCAGCGGCATGAGGTTGATGCCGTAACCTTCTTCCAATGTCACCATGTTGGCATAGCGCAGCGACAGTCGCAGCACGTTGCAGATGCATGCCTTGTTACCGGCGCAGGCTCCCATCCAGAGTACGTCGTGGTTGCCCCATTGTATGTCCCACGAGTGGTACTGGCGCAGCGTGTCCAGGATGATATGTGCTCCGCTTCCGCGGTCGAAGATGTCGCCGAGAATGTGGAGTTGGTCAATGGCCAACCGCTGTATGACGTTACAGAGTGCGCAGATGAAGTCGTCGGCACGCCCTGTGGTGATGATGGTTTCTACGATGACGTTGACGTAGGCCGCCTTATTGCTGTCCTCGGTGCGTTCGTGCAGCAGTTCCTCGATGATGTAGCTGAAGTCTTCAGGCAGCGACTTGCGCACCTTCGAGCGTGTATATTTGCTGGAGACGTCGCGAGCCACCTTTACCAGTTGGTGTATGGTGATGTGGTACCAGTCGTCGATGTCCTGTTCGGCGGCCTTGATGAGTTCGAGTTTCTGTTCGGGGTAGTATATCAGCGTGCAGAGCTCTTTCTTCTCCGCCTCGCGGATGTCGTTTCCGAAGAGCTCGTTCACCTTTCGCTTGATGTTTCCTGATGCGTTTTTCAGCACATGCTGGAATGCCTCGCTCTCTCCGTGGAGGTCGGCAAGGAAGTGTTCTGTACCTTTGGGCAGGTTCATGATGGCCTCCAGGTTGATAATCTCTGTCGAGGCATCAGCAATCGTTGGAAACGACTGGCTGAGCAGGTTCAGGTAGTGCAGGTCGGCCTTCATTTCCGGATGATTTGTGTTATTCATATCTTTAAGCGGTTTGTAATGTTCTGGCTTATTCTCTCGGCTTGTTTGTCGTCGAGTTCCTCTACGGGCATCATGCCTTCTTCCAGCAGTCCGAAACTGCCCAGCACGGCCATGAGGCGTTGTACGAAGACGAGCAGTTTCTCTTCCTCCAGGATTTCAGCCAGCTGCTCCTCGTCGATGTCGTGTTCCCTAATTTCGCGTGTCAGTTCGATGAGGTGAGCCATGCTCATCTGCTGGGCGGTCTGCAGTCTGTGCAGGAATTTGAAGGTGGCGAGCAGGCGTTTGTTCTCGTTGACAAACTTGTTGCCGATGGATTCTGCGATGGTCTTGACGGGCTGGTAGCTTTCGGGGAAGTATGACTGCACGTCGCTGACGTCAATGAGCGGTTCCTTGATGCCCAGCACGCGCACGCCCTGTATGATGACGCGGTCCAGCTGCTCATGTCGGCCGTAGATGAACAGCTGTCGCCATTCATCCCTGCTGAGTTGTGGAAATTCCTCTCCGTGGAGCCATTGGGAGTGCTGGCTGCTGGCTGCCTTCAACAGCAGCAGCAACGCATGCCGCGTGTTGTCGTTCATGAGGTGATAGACGTCGCTGTCCATCACTTTCCGATAGACTCTCATCAGCTGACTGGTCATTTCAGCCGGTGTGATGGAGTGGGTGATGAGTGTGTTGCGAATGGTCTCTATGCGCGGGTTCCATCCTAACTTCTCCAGGCTCTGGCGCTCCATGGTTCCCATGACGATGACGGCATACGCGTCCTGTATGGTCTGTCGCTGGTAGAGCAGCGTCTTGGGCATCTTCTCCTGCCACTGGCGGTTCTTGAGAATCCAGGGTTCCAGTTCGCCGTGTGGGCTGATGGTGATGCGGGTGCCTAACTGTCGGGCGTAGCTGACCGCCTTGGCGTATTGTACGGACCAGCAGCCGTGTATGTGCAGTATGTCATAATGCTGCGTGTCCAGCGCTTGCTTGATGTCAGCCAACGACGTACATGCCCGTACCTCCGCACTTGTCGCCATCGTCTCCATGAGCAGACATACATAGCGGGCCTGCAAATCGTTCTGCTGGTGATAAAAGTGTAGGATTTTCATTGGCTTTTCACTTTGTTATAGTGTTTGCGGTTTGTTAGTCAGGTTCTTCCAGAAGACGCGCAGTCGGAGTTGCCAGAGACTTCCTGCGGTGATTCTCCTGTCGAACAGCCTGATAGCATCGTGAATACGCTCCCTGCTGACGGCTACGGCATCGTAGTGTCCGCGCCGCAGCTTCATCCATCTGCCGTTGTGTCCCTTTCCGGAGCGCCGTTCCGCCTTCTGTATCAGGGGTTCGGCCTCGTCGAGTCCGTCCCATGCCTGAACACGTACGGGACTGTCCTCCTTCTTGCCGCCATAGACCATCGTAACCTCCGACGCATTGCTGCTGAGCGCCTTGAGCCACTCGGTTGACAAGGGCGGGCGCTGGATGTCGGCCAGTACAATGGTAGGGTAGTGGGCAGCCTTTGCGCCGATGGTGAGCGCCAGTTGCAGGCGGCTGGGATTGAAGACGACCGACTTTGGCAGGAACGTGGTGTAGAGCTTCGGGTACGCTGTCTTCATTCGTCTTAGCACGTCGGGTGTCTCGTCGGTAGAAGAGTCGTCAACCACAATCACCTCGTATGCTGCCTCGCTTTCCATTTCAAGGAATCGGGGCAGGTTCTGCTCAGTCTCTGCGGCCATGTCGTGAATGGCAATGACTACTGACAGTCCCTTCGAGTCTGTTGATGTATCGGTTGTCATCGGTTATCTGATTTCGTCGCTGGTATAGCCCTTCGGCAGTTGGCGGCAGTTGTACTGCGAGGCCATGATTTCGCCGTATGCACCTGCCGAGCGTATGGCCAGCAGGTCGCCGCGCTGTGTGCGGTTCAGGTCAATCTGCTTGGCAAAGACGTCGGTCGATTCGCAGATGGGTCCTACCACGTCGTACGACTCGGCGGGCTCGTTGCTCGTGATGTTCTCAATCTTGTGGTACGCCTGATAGAGGGCCGGTCGGATGAGGTCGGTGAATCCGGCATCGACGATGGCGAAGCGCTTCACGGCTCCTTCTTTTATATATAAGGTACGTGTGATGAGCGACCCGCATTGTGCCACTACGGCACGTCCCAGTTCGAAGTGCAGCGTCTGTCCTGGACGCAGCTTCAGTTTCTTGGCGTAGGTGTCGAAGTAGGCTTTGAAGTCGGGTATGGGCACGCGGTTGGGGTGCTCGTAGTCCACGCCCAGGCCGCCGCCAACATTGATATGTTCCACGAAGATGCGGTTGCGCTCCAGCTCGTTCTGCAGTTCGTTAATGCGGTTGCAGAGTGCCTGGAAGTCGCCCATGTCGAGAATCTGCGAACCGATGTGGAAGTGCAGTCCCACCACCTTGACGTTTGTCAGTTGCCGGGCGTGCTCAATGACGGGCAGCATGTCGCGCATGGCGATGCCGAACTTGTTCTCGGCCAGTCCGGTGGTGATGTTGGCATGGGTGTGAGCCCCCACGTTGGGGTTCAGTCGGAAGGCCACGCGTGCTGTCTTGCCTTTCTTGGCAGCCAGTTCGTTGATGACCTCCAGTTCGGGGATGCTCTCCACGTTGAAGCAGAAGATGTCGTTATCCAGTCCGAGATTGATTTCCCAGTCGCTCTTTCCCACGCCTGCAAAGACAATCTTCGAGTTGGGGAACCCGTTGTCGATGGCGGCTTGCACCTCGCCTCCGCTGACGCAGTCGGCACCCAGTCCTGCCTCGCGTATGACGTTCAGCAGCTTGGGATTGGCGTTGGCTTTCACGGCGTAGTGCACTACGAATCCCTCGTGGCTGCCGGCCTCTTCGTTGATGGTGCGCAGCGTCTTGCGCAGCACCTCCAGGTCGTAGTAGTAGAAGGGTGTCCTGAGGGTCTCGAACTTCTGGATGGGGAATATACCTTTCATTGGTCCGTCATGAATCCGTTATCCGTTGAACAGCGTGTCGCTCAGGCTCTGCAGGGCGCGTTTCTTGTCTTCTTCCTTGATGAGGAACGAGATGTTGTAGTTGCTTCCTCCGTAGGAAATCATGCGGACGGGAATGTCCTTCATGGCATCCATGACGCGGGTCTCGAAGCCGATGTTCGACCAGTCGAGGTCGCCGACGACGCAGATGACGCACATGCCGGTATCAACCGTTACGGTGCCGTACTTCTTCAGTTCATCGACAATCTCGCCGAGGTGTGCAGAGTTGTCGATAGACATTGACACGCCGACCTCCGAGGTGCAGACCATGTCGATGGGCGTCTGGTACGACTCGAAGATTTCGAACACCTTGCGCAGGAAGCCCGTTGCCAGCAGCATGCGTGACGACTTGATCTTGATGGCGATGATGTTGTCCTTGGCGGCTACAGCCTTGATTTTTCCGTACTCAGTCTTGTTGCTGATGGTAGTGCCTTCTGCGTCCGGGTCCATCGTGTTGAGCAGACGAACGGGGATGCCGGCATACTTGGCGGGCTGTACACAGGTGGGGTGCAGTATCTTGGCACCGAAGTAGGCCAGCTCGGCAGCCTCCTCGAAGTGGAGCTGGTGTACGGGCTGTGTCTTATCGACCACGCGCGGGTCGTTGTTGTGCATGCCGTCGATGTCCGTCCAGATCTGGATTTCCTCTGCATTGATGGCAGCGCCCACGAGCGATGCGGTGTAGTCGGAACCGCCACGCTGCAGGTTGTCCACCTCGCCGTAGGCATTGCGGCAGATGAATCCCTGGGTGATAAACACCTGAACACCCTCATACTGTTCGAGGATGGCGTTGAGCTTCTCTTTGATATAGACGGGGTCGGGCTCCGAGTTCTTGTCGGTGCGCATGAAGTCGAGTGCATTCAGCAGCACGGCATTGATGCCCTGCTCCTTCATGTAGTTCACAACCATGTTGGTTGACATCATCTCACCCTGTGCCACGATGCTCTTCTCCTCGAAACTGGTGAACAGTTCCTTGGTGAAGGTGCGCAGGAAGTTAAACTCGCCCTGCAGGAACTCGGTGGTGGTCTGTTTCCACTCGTCAGCCGTGTAGAGTTCCTCCATGTGCTTCATGTACTTCTGTTCCAGACGGTTGATGACCTCGTTGGCCCCGTCGGGATTCTTCTTGTAGAGGTAGTCGGAAATCTCCACCAGCGAATTGGTGGTTCCAGACATGGCAGAGAGTACCACGAAAACGGGTTCTCCAGACTTCGTCACCAGCTTGGTGACATCCTTCATGCGTTGCGGAGTGCCTACTGAGGTTCCGCCAAATTTCATTACTTTCATAGCTATGTTGTTTTTTTCAATTCTTCACTTTTTCACCTTTTCACTTTTTCACCTTTTCACTTTTACACCTTTTAACCTTCACTTCGACAGGTCAGCGCGTGCAGCATATTTCATGCTGATGGGTTCGTCGGGCTCGTTGGGGTCAACGTCGGCAGCCATCTGGTTGTAGTTGTCGGTGATGTCCTCCAGTTTCTTGTCCTTGCAACGATAGACGATGCCCGGGTAGAGGTCTAACAGCTGTATGTTGTGGGTAGTCATGACGATGGCGGTACCCGTCTGTGCGATGTCGCGCAGCAGCTGTATGATGTTGCTGGCAGTCTCGGGGTCGAGATTTCCCGTCGGCTCGTCGGCGATGATGATTTTCGGACGGTTCAGGATGGCGCGTGCAATGGCTATGCGCTGCTGTTCGCCTCCCGACAGCTCGTGCGGCATGCGGTCCTCAAAGTCCTGCATTCCGACGTCGGCGAGCACCTCCTTGATGCGTTCCTCGCGCTCTTCGTGCTTCTTCCATCCGGTGGCCTTCAGCACGAACTCCAGGTTGTCGTGTACCGTGCGGTCGCTCAGCAGCTGGAAGTCCTGGAAGATGATGCCCATCTGTCGGCGCAGCTCGGGCACGTACTTGCTCTTCATCTCGCGCAGGTCGTGGTTCAGCACCGTTGACGTCTCGGCCTCCTCGACGGGGAGCTCGAAATAGAGCGTCTTGAGCAGCGTGCTCTTGCCGGCGCCCACGCGTCCGATGATGTAAATGAACTCTCCCTCGTTGACGTGGAAATCAACGTTCTCCAGCACGAGGATGCCGTCCTTCTGGCAGATATTCGCTTTCTTGTATTCTATCAACATCTTCGTAATTTACAATTTGATAATTTACAATTTGACAATTTATTTTGCAATTGTATTTATTTTTCAATTTTACAAATCACTTCATCTTGCCTGCTGCCTTGGCTTCGCGGCGTTTCTTGTCCCATTCGGGGTCGTGGCGCTGCCTGAGTTCGGCTGCCACGTCCTCAATGCGCAGGTTCTTCTCGGTGAGCAGTACCAGCAGGTGGTAGAGCAGGTCGCTGGCTTCATAGACCAGGTGCTCGTCGGTGCCGTTGGTGGCTTCGATGACGGTCTCGAGCGCCTCTTCGCCCACCTTCTGTGCAATCTTGTTCACCCCGTCGCGGAAGAGCTTGGTGGTGTACGAGCCTTCGGGCATCTGCTCCTTGCGCTTGTTGATGAAGTCCTGCAGTTCGGTGAGGAACAGCAGGGGGTTCTCGTCGTTCTCCAGGGGTGTGTTCTCCTCGCCCCAGCAGGTGTCCGTGCCCTTGTGGCAGGTTGGTCCGTCGGGTATGGCCTTGACGAGCAGCGTGTCGTTGTCGCAGTCAATCTTCATATCGACGAGGTTCAGGAAGTTGCCGCTGGTCTCGCCCTTGGTCCACAGCGTCTGGCGCGTGCGGCTCCAGAAGGTGACGTGCTTTGTCTCGAGCGTCTTCCGGTAGGCCTCTTCGTTCATGAAGCCCAGCATGAGGACGTTCCTTGTCCTGGCGTCTTGGATGATGGCGGGTACGAGTCCGCCCATTTTCTCGAAATCTATTTTCATTTTCGATTTACTTATTTTCGATTTTCGATTTACTTATTTTCGATTTTCGATTGGTTACTTTAAATTCTTACATTGATTCCCTCCTGGCGGAGATATGCCTTCAGTTCCGGCACAGGAATCTCGCCGAAGTGAAACACCGAGGCAGCGAGTGCCGCGTCGGCATGTCCCTCGGTGAAGACGTCGCGGAAGTGTTCCTTGCAACCCGCACCGCCGCTGGCGATGATGGGGATGGAGAGCTCGTCCGACAGCTGGCGCAGCGCCTCGTTGGCATAGCCGTTCTTCGTGCCGTCGTGGTTCATGGAGGTGAAGAGTATCTCGCCGGCTCCGCGCTCCTGGGCCTCACGGGCCCACTCGAAGAGTCCGCGCTCCGTACGCTCACGTCCGCCCTTCAGGTAGCAATGCCAGCCGTCGTCGTCCAGTCGGGCGTCGATGGCCACGACGCAGACCTGCGAACCGAACCGGCGTGTTATCTCGTCAATCAGCCCGGGGCGGCGTATGGCTGCGCTGTTCACGCTCACCTTGTCGGCTCCGGCATAGAGCAGCCGTTCCACGTCGCTCAGCTCGTTGATGCCTCCGCCCACGGTGAAGGGTATGTTGATGGTCTCTGCCACGCGGGTCACCATGTCGGTGAACGTCTTACGCTCCTCGAACGATGCGGTGATGTCCAGGAACACCAGTTCGTCGGCTCCCTGCTCGGAGTAGGCGCGTCCCAGCTCTACGGGGTCGCCTGCCGAGCGCAGGTTGACGAAGTTCGTGCCTTTGACCGTCTCTCCGTTCTTGACGTCCAGACAAGGTATGATTCGTTTTGCTAATCCCATAATTCTCAATTATCCATTCTCAATTATCAATTGCCGAAGGTCTATGCGTCCCTCGTAGATGGCTTTGCCGAACACCACGGCGGGTATGCCGGCACGGTCGAGTGCGCGGATGTCGTCGATGCTGCTGACGCCGCCGCTGGCGATGAGGTGCAGCTGGGGGTATTCCTGCATGATGTGCTGGTAGAGCCCGATGGCAGGACCGGCCAGCGTGCCGTCCTTCGATATCTCGGTGCAGAGCACGTTACGGATGCCTGCCTCCACATACTTGCGCAGGAAGGGCAGCAGGTCCTCGTCGGAGTCCTCCTTCCAGCCGTTGATGCTGATTTTCCCGTGGCGCACGTCGGCTCCCAGGATGATGCGCTCCGGACCGTACTCGTTGAGCCACTCGAAGCAGCGCTCGGGCTGCTGTACGGCAATGCTGCCTACGGTGACCATTGCGGCGCCGGCGTCGAAGGCCTTGCGGATGTCCTCGTCGGTCTTGATGCCGCCTCCGAAGTCAACGGTCAGCGTGGTCGTCTCGGTGATGCTGCGCAAAACCTGGTCGTTGACAATGTGCTTCGACTTTGCCCCGTCCAGGTCCACCACGTGCAGGCGCTGGAAGCCTAACTGCTCGAAGCCCTTTGCCACTTCGGCGGGCGAGTCGGAATAGACGGTTTTCTGCGCGTAGTCGCCCTTGGTCAGTCGGACGCATTGGCCGTTGATGATGTCGATGGCTGGAATGAGCTGTATCATTTTCGATTTACGAATTTTCGATTTACTATTTTAATTCCAGGAAGTTCCTGATAATTCGTTCGCCCACCGCTCCGCTCTTCTCGGGGTGGAACTGGCAGGTGTAGAAGTTGTCCTTGTGCAGGGCGGCGGAGTAGGGCTGTATGTAGTCAGCCTCCGCCACGGTGTCGGCACACAGGGGGACGTAGTAGGAGTGGACGAAATAGACGTAACCTCCCTCGACTCCTCCGGCGGAGGGGAGTGCCTGCGCGTCGTATAAGCCACGAAACAGGCTGTTGGGTGTCCCCTCTTCTTGGGAGAGGGTTAGGGTGAGGTTTTGCCATCCCATGCACGGCACCTTGTCCTCGTGGCGCCGGGGCTGGAAACGCTTGACATCGGCATTGAAGATGCCGATGCAGTCGGTGTCGCCCTCCTCGGAGTGACGGCACAGGAGCTGCTGGCCGATGCAGATGCCCAGCACGGGCTGCTTCAGCGAGCGGATGACCTCGTCCAGCCGTCGTGCCCGCAGGTATTCCATGGCGCCGCGTGCCTCGCCCTGTCCGGGGAACACCACGCGGTCGGCCCGCTGCAGTTCCTCGGCGTCGTCGGTGAGCCGCGGCTCCACGCCCAGCCGTTTCAGGGCGTTCACCACCGAATACACATTTCCTGCGTTATATTTTACGATTGCAATATTCATAATACTAACCTCTAACCACTAACCTCTAAGAGAAGATAATCGTTTTGTTCTTATATGTCAGCACCTTGCGCTGGATGTGCTTCGACACGGCACGCGAGAGGACGATTTTCTCCAGGTCCTTGCCCTTCAGCACCAGACTCTCGGGCGTGTCCTTGTGGGTGATGCGTGCCACGTCCTGTTCAATGATAGGACCGGCGTCCAGCTCAGCCGTTACGTAGTGGCTCGTGGCACCGATGATTTTCACGCCGCGCTCCCATGCCTGGTGGTAGGGTTTGGCACCCACGAAGGCAGGCAGGAACGAGTGGTGTATGTTGATGATGTGGTGCGGGTACTCGGCAATCATCTCGTCCGAGATAATCTGCATGTAGCGGGCCAGGACGATGAACGAGATGTCCTCCTTCCTGAGCAGCTCCATCTCCGCCTGCTCCACCTCGGCCTTGTTCGAGTGGTCCTTCTTGATGCTCCACACGTAGTAGGGTATCTGGAACTGGTCGGCCACGTAGCGCAGGTCCTCGTGGTTCGAGACGATGCACGGTATGTCGCACTCGAACTCGCCTGCCTTCCAGCGTGCCAGCAGGTCGTACAGACAATGGCTCATCTTGCTCACGAAGATGGCCATGCGGGGACGCTTGTCGCTGTAGTAGAGCGAGAACTTCATCTGGTAGCGCTGGGCATAGAGCGTGGTGATGTATTCGTATATCTTGTCGCGGGGAATCAGGAAACCGTCCAGCTCCCACTCAATGCGCATGAAGAACATACCGTCCTGACGGTCAACGTACTGGTCGAGATATACAATGTTTCCCTGATTGTCGGTGATAAACTTCGTTACTTCCGATATAATACCCTGCTGGTCAGGGCAATGGAGCAACAATATGGCTGTTGGTTTCATCTTGTTTCTTTTTTCTTGTCGGTTTCAACGTGCAAAAGTACAAATTTACACGCAAAACGCCAAAAAAATGGGTTTTTATTTTGTGATTTATCCGCAAAGTCTTACCTTTGCAACTGTTTAATCATTAAAATCAGAAACAAAATGAAGAAAATTCTTATGATGCTGGCGCTTGTTTTCTGCGCCCAGATGGCTTTCTGCCAGTCATTCGACGAAGTTGCAAACAAGCTGAAGGCCCTGCCCGGTGCCGAAATGCTGACGCTCGACAAGGACATGCTCAAGCTGGCCACGTCGGCCTCCACGGATCAAAGTGCCAATAAGATAATGGGCAAGCTCGACGAGCTGGTGATGCTCAACATCGAGAACCCCTCTGCCGAGACCATCGCCACGTTCCTGAAGGAGGTGAAAACGCTGAAGAACATCTACTCCAAGGTAGCCGAGGAGGAGGAAGACGGTGAGACGATGCTGGTGTTTGGCGACCTGGACGACGATGGCAATGCCAAGGGCTTCATCGTTGGCAAGACAGGCAAGGAAGAGTGCATGCTCATGTACATGAAGGGCAATGTCTCTGCCGAAGAACTGGAAGCCCTCTCTGAGATGAAATAAAGCGCCCCGCGCCGTCCGTGCCCCACGGCATGAGTCAGCACATACAAAACGAAAAAGAAGCCCTCCTCCCGGGGGGCTTCTTCATTCACTCCGTAATCCGTAATCCGTAATCCGTAGTCCAAAGCTGCAAGCTTTCACTCCGTACTCCGTAATCCTTCATCCGTAATCCGCCCTACGGCTCGGGCTGCGGCTTGGTCTGCTGTACGTAGTTCTCGTAGCGCTTGAGCTTGCGCTCGGGCATGAGCGTCTGGATGGTGCCGCTGCTGGTCTTCTTGCGCTCGGCGCGGAACAGCACGCCCACGGACTTCACGTTCTCCTCGACGTCGTAGGGCTCCGCGTCGGTCACCGCTTGGTACTTGGCGCGCATGCGGGGCGAGAAGCTGCCGATGCCGTCCAGCTTGACTGCGAAGCCAGCCTCCAGCTGGTCGGTGATGACCTCTGCCAGTTCCGCGAGCACGGCCTTCACGTCCGACCGTTTCA
>Ga0247609_10000962_pt1 | contig 36459 bp, 24 predicted proteins | sample 172DNAGHGlowgp2_FD_193487 | JGI IMG/M metagenome (GOLD analysis project Ga0247609, IMG submission 193487) | Sheep rumen microbial communities from Palmerston North, Manawatu-Wanganui, New Zealand - 1728 DNA GHGlow gp2 | ecosystem: Host-associated > Mammals > Digestive system > Stomach > Rumen ... | reverse complement strand
GGCATCTACACCCAGTACCTTACGAATGCGGCTGGTTGCGACAGCATCCTCACCCTCACGCTGACGGTCTTCCCCAACGTCGCTTCCGAACTTGACTCCGCTGTTTGCGAAACCGCCTTCCCGTTCACCTGGAACGACAGTGTGTTCGCAGGTGCGGGCACGAAGACGACCACCATTTTTGCCCACACAGGCGCGGACAGCACCATCACCATGACGGTGACGCTGGTCCCGACTACCTACGGCACGTTCGACACGGCCATTGTCGAAAATGCCTTGCCCTATCACTGTAACGACAGCACGTATGCCGAAGCTGGCACCTACACCCAATACCTGACAAACGCGGCCGGCTGCGACAGCATTCTCACCCTTACGCTGGCTGTTTACTTCAACGTCACCGGTGAAGACGACTCCACAATTTGCGCCAGTGAGTTGCCGTTGCTTTGGAACGGGGTTGCGTTCACGCAGGCGGGCACGCAGACGGCCACGCTGACTGCCGCCACCGGCGCGGACAGCGTGGTGACCATGACCCTGCATGTCAACGCACTGTCCTACACCACAATTGACACGGCGATTATCGAAAATGCCCTGCCTTGTCAATATAACGACAGCACGTATGTCGAAGCTGGCACTTACACCCAGTATTTCACAAACGCTTTAGGATGCGACAGCATCCTGACAATTCATATAACAGTCTATCAGAATGTTACCACCACCGTTGACACCACTGTCTGCGCTGCCGACCTGCCCTGCACTTGGCATGGTCACACTTTCACGGCGGCGGGCACGCACGCGGTGACGCTGCTCACCTCGCACGGGGCCGACAGCACAGTGACGTATCATCTTTCGGTCGATAACATCACCGCCAACATTGGCAATGTCACCCACATCACTTGTTACGGCGAATCCACCGGTTCGGCTACGGCCACGGTTACAGGCGGGCAGACCCCGATGACCTACCAATGGACGAATGCTTCGGGCACGAATATCGCCACGACAACCTCCATTGGCAACCGTCCGGCGGGCACCTACACCTTCACCGTAACCGACCACATCGGCTGTACGGCCACGGCCACGGCCACCCTCCACACGCTGAACGGCGAGTTGCTTCCCGGTACGGTAGCCGCCTCGCAGGACGTGTGCGACGGCGAAGACATTGCCCCGTTCACGGGCACTCCGGCTACGGGCGGCGACAACGGTGTCTACCAGTGGCAAATTTCGGTGAACGGCGCGGACTGGACGAATGCTCCCGGCACTGCCAACACGCAGGGTTACACCTACCCGGGTGTGGGCACCACCGCGTTCACGCTGCGTCGTGCGTGGGTGAGCCAGACCTGCGGCACGGTCTACAGCAATACGGTGTCGGTCAGCGTGTGGCCGAACTCCAGCGACACGGTGACGGCGGTTGTTTGCCAGGGAGAGACCTATAATGAGTATAACTTCACCATCACGGCCGACCAGACCGCCGAGGCGGGTGTATACACTTTCGAGCAGCACCACGCCACTGCTCACTGCGACAGTGCCATCGTCCTGGTGCTGACGGTGAATCCCGTGCTGGAAGAGCTTCTCGAAGTCACCGTCTGCGAGGGAGAGGGCTACAGTGCGGACGGATTCACGGTTTTGCCGCAGGAAACGGTGGGGGAGGGCCTGCTTACCCGGACGCTGAACCTGCAGACGCAAAACGGCTGTGACAGCACAGTGACGCTCCACCTGTCGGTCATTGACACGGCGTTGCACATTGAAATGCTGACGGAGGACTTTTGCGAACACAACGAGGCGTCGCTGACGGTGTTGAGCCCGATGCCGGACTACGTGTGGAGCACGGGCGAGACGGCCACGACCATAGTGGTGACCTCGCCGGGCCTCTACAGCGTGACGGCCATGCAGGAGGGTTGCTCGGCCACCGCGACCATCCGGGTGGAGGGTTGCCACTACGAGCTGGTGCTCCCCAATGCCATCACTCCCTCGCGCGGCGACGGCCTCAACGACTGCTTCTACATTCCGGAGGTTTTCACCACCAACATCAACCTCTTCAAGGTGTACATTTACAATCGCTGGGGCGAGCTGGTCTTCTACAGCACAGACAAGAACTTCCGTTGGTACGGCGAGTACCGCGGCCAGACGCAGTACCAGACCGTTTACAACTACGTGATAGAATATACCGACACGTCGGGACGACCGCAACGGATGGTGGGAAGTGTTACGGTTTTGTGAGAAATTGATTTTATGTTTTTATAACACCAAAAGATTGACAATTTCAAATAAATTAACAATAAAATGAGAAAAACAACTTTGATTCTCTTTGCGCTGCTTGTCGCCGCTTTTGTCGGCAAAGCACAGTCGCAGTACGTTAACCCGCTGGTCGGTACGGCCGAACACGGACACACTTATCCTGGCGCCATCCTGCCGTTTGGCGCCATACAGCTCAGTCCTGACACCCGTTTGGAGGGTTGGGACGGTTGTTCCGCTTACCACTACAGCGACAACCGCATTTACGGCTTCTCGCACACCCACCTCAACGGCACTGGTTGCGAGGACTATGGCGACATTCTCGTCACCCCGTTCCTCGGTGAGCCTTCCGTCATCAACGAGAAGTACGCTCTCGCTTTTTCTCACGCCGGCGAGAAGGCTGAGCCCGGTTACTATGCCGTGAAGTTCGACAACGGTATCAATGCCGAGATGACCGCCGCCAATTACGTGGGCGTGCATCGCTATACCTTCCCCAGGGGTGGCAAACGCGGCATTGTGGTTGATTTGCAGCATCGCGATAAAACGCTTGAAAGCTATATGACGCTGAAGGCCAATGATTTGGTGGGTTTCCGCCGTTCCGAGGCTTGGAATGAAGACCAGTATTGTGCCTTCTCTCTCAAAACTTCCGTCAATCCCACGGAAGTTGTCTATTATAAGGACGACAAGCCCGTGAATGTGAAGGAAATAAAGGGTACCAACTGCAAGGCGGTTCTCTATTTCGATGAGAAAGTTACGCAGGTGGTGGTCAAGGTGGCCATCTCTGCCGTTGACATGGAAGGTGCCGTCAACAACCAGACCGAGGTTAGCGATTTCAACTTCGACCGTGTGCGGAAGCAGGCGACGGAGATTTGGAACAAGGAACTGGGCAAAGTCAAGGTCGATTCAAAGAGCACCGAATATCTTAAGACCTTCTATACGGCCATGTATCATTGCTTTACGTCGCCGTATCTTTACTCGGACCTTGACGGTCGTTACCGTGGCGAAGACCAGAAAATCCACCGTGTGGATGGAAATAGGAAGATGTACACCGTTTTCTCCCTGTGGGACACCTACCGCGCCCTGCATCCGCTGCTCAACCTCATCGACCGCAAACGCAGCGCGGATTTCCTCTACACGTTTATGAACCAGTACCGTCAGTCAGGCTACCTGCCCATGTGGGAGCTGTCGGCGTTTGAGACATGGTGCATGATCGGTTACCATGCCGTGCCCGTCGTCTTTGATGCCTACCAGAAGGGCATTGGCGACTTTCCTGCCGACGAGATGCTGGAGGCGATGATTGCCACGGCCAACCTCAACAAGCTTGGCCGTCCCGAATACGTCAAATACGGCTTTGTGCCGGGTGACATGGAGAACGAGTCTGTGTCGAAGACGTTGGAGTACGCTTACGACGACTGGTGTATTGCCATGTATGCGAAAGCCATTGGAAATCAGAAGGTTTATGAGGAATATATCCGTCGTGCGCAATCATACAAGAACATCATGGATCCGAGCGGTTTCATGCGCGGTAGGATGAACGGCGGCTTTATGACTCCGTTTAACCCGCGTGAGGTCAACAACTTCTATACCGAAGCCAACTGTTGGCAATACACCACATACGTGCCACACGATTTCAACAGCTACATTGACATGATGGGCGGTCCGAAGAAGATGGAGATGTTCCTTGACCTTCTCTTCAACTCCACCTCCGAGATGGCCGGCCGCCAGCAGAGCGACATCACCGGCGTCATCGGGCAGTATGCTCATGGCAACGAGCCGAGCCACCACGCCGCCTACCTCTACAACTTCGTGGGCCGTCCTGACAAAACCCAGGAGTTGGTCAAGAAAATCCTCACCGAGCTTTACACCTCCAAACCCGACGGATTGTGCGGCAACGAGGACTGCGGCCAGATGTCAGCATGGTACGTCCTCAGCGCGATAGGCTTCTATCCGGTCTGCCCGGGCAGCAACCAGTATGTCATCGGTTACCCGCTCTTTGACCGAGTGGAAATCCAGTTGGAAAATTCCAAACCCTTGGTTATCATTAGAAATTGCGACAAACCGTATGTCCAGTCGGTGACGTTGAACGGCAAACCGCTGCCCCGGTCCTACCTCATGTATGACGAGATTGCGAAGGGTGGTGAACTGGTGTTCACGATGGGAGACAAGCCTAATGACACGTGGGGCAGAGGCAAGGGCAACATGCCTGAGACGCGCATCGACCCGAAGGTGGCCATCGTGCCGGTTCCGGTCTTCTCTACCGACAAGGTTTCCTTCCAAGACCAGACCCGCATTGCACTGAAGGTGCCTAAAGTGATGGATATGGCTCGTAGGAGAGATACCCCCAAAAAGGAGGAGATAAAGGATAAGGAGAAACTGGATACGAAGCGCGATATGAGAGCTCATATACAAGCCGTGCCAGTGGATGGCGGCGAGGAGTATGCCATATTCTACACCACCGACGGTCGCGAACCCTCGCCGAAAACCGGCATTCTCTACAAGGAACCCATCTTGGTGGATAGAGACGTGACCATCAAGGCGGTGGCGGTGGATGCCAAGGGCAAGACCAGCCAGGTGGCGGAGGCGCGTTACGTGCGTTACACTCGCGACAAGGATCTCACCTACGTTACCAAGCCTAACCCGCAGTACTACGCCGGCGGCGACGCGGGACTGATCGACAATTCGCGCGGCAAGGTCAACTACCGCATCGGAGGCTGGCAGGGTTTCACCACCGACTGCGAGTTAGTCGTCGACCTGCGTGAGAAAAAGCCCGTCAGCAAAGTCGGCGCAGGCGTGTTGGAGGAACAGCGCGCCTGGATCTTCTACCCGACGGCCATGGAGGTCTACATCTCCGACGATGGCAAGGACTACAAGCTCTTCGGCAAGACGAATGTGAACGTCCCGCGCACTGAAGGCGCCCATATCCAGGACATTGAGGTCCGGGGGAAGGCCAACGCCCGTTACGTGAAGATCGTCATCCGAAACTACGGCAAGCTCCCCGAATGGCACCTGAGCGCCGGCCAGCAGGCTTGGTTGTTCGTGGATGAGGTGTGGGTGAAGTAGAATGAAGAATGAAGAATGTAGAATGAAGAATTAAGATTATAAATATTGAATTATGAAGAAAATTTTAGTTTTTTTGTGTTTATGGTGATTGGTTTAGTCATGGTGATGGCCCAGGCACCCGAGAAATTTAACTACCAGGCGGTGGTGAGAAACGCCAGCAACGCGCTGGTGACCAACGCACAAGTAGGCGTTCGCCTGAGCATCCTGCAAGGCAGCAGTAGCGGCAGTACGGTTTATGTGGAGACCCAGACGGCCACCACGAACGCCAACGGGCTTATGACCGTTGAGATTGGCGGCGGAATGGTGACCGCTGACGGCGGTGCGCCAGTCACTGAGCGCGGCGTCTGCTGGAGCACCTCTGCCAACCCGTCCGTTACCGGGCAGCATTCCTCCGACGGCAGCGGTTTGGGCGAGTTCACCAGCAACGTCGCCGGCCTCACGGTGAACACCACCTACTACGTGCGGGCTTACGCCACCAACAGCGCGGGCACGGCTTACGGCGAGACGCTCTCCTTCACCCCCGGTATTTCCTGCCCCGGTACGCCCACGGTCACCGACTACGACGGCAACACCTACGCCACTGTCCAGATTGGCACTCAGTGCTGGATGAAGGAGAACTTGAGGACAACGCATTATTCGGATGGGGAGGGTATCCCACTGGGAAGTAGTACAAGTAATACTGTCCCCTATCGCTATTATCCTAATAACAATGCAGAAAATGTAAATGATTATGGCCATTTGTACAATTGGTCTGCTGTGATGAATGGTTCACAAACAATTGATAGCATTCCGAGTGGTGTTCAAGGTATTTGTCCTACTGGCTGGCATGTTCCATCCCAATCCGAATTTATTGTGTTGATAAATTATCTTAGCAATAATGAAGAATATACTTGCAATATAAATCAAGAAAATATAGCTAAAGCGTTGGCGGATACGGTGGGGTGGAGTACATACGGTAATGCTTCGCAGTGTTATATTGGAAGCGATTTAAGCACCAATAATGCTTCTGGCTTTTCTGCAAGAGGTGCAGGACAGTTCACTTCCGCCACCGCGATAGTAACTTATTACAACGAACAAGCAATTTTTCATACTACTACTACAATGAGTGCTTATAATTTTAAGGCTTTGTTAAGACTGTCTTATCAACAGTCGGGAGTGGCGTTTATTACTAATAATGCAGCCTCTATCAGTTCAGGCTTTTCCGTCCGTTGTCTGAAAGACTAACCAATCAAACAACATAGGGGCTGCCTTCGGTGGCGGCTCCTGTTTGCATATATTAAATCAATCTATCAATCAAAACATTATGAAAAAGAATTTACTTGTTATTTTTGTGGTCATGTTGGTGGGAGTTGGTTCCGCGCAGAACGACCGCGTCACCTTCGGACTGAAGGGAAATGTGAAAAAGATTGTCCAGGATAGTCATGCTGCGTCATCGGACGTTTTTTGGGAGATCTTCGACCTGGAGTTTTCCCAAAACGGAATGTTGTCCAAAATCGACGGAAAAGAGGTGAAAAAGGAAACCGATGAAAACAAGGTGTACTATACTGTTGATTTTGAAGATGACGGATATTCTACGACGCTGGTGTTTTCCCGCCCCCCCCAGGGAAGAATATCCACATATTATTTTGATGACGGCGGCATGATCGGCGAAAACACCGTGATATATGACGCCAAGGGACGGGTGGATATGATCAAATCGTTTGCTTATATAGAGGCAGGGTATAACCCGGAGACAGGTAAAGACGAAGCCGGGAGATACGAGGAGTCTGGTCTTGTCAAATTTTACTATGACGAGAAAGACAACGTGATAAAAACGGTTCAACAATATCAGGGATCGGACCGAAAAATAACGAAGACTTATAACTATCAGTCCTTTGACTCATTGGGCAATTGGATTGTCAGAGTTGTTGACTGCGAGGCTTACGAGATTAAAAATCAGGTTGAGAAGCGGACGATTGAGTATTACTAAAAAGGTAAGACCCGTATGGTTTGGCGAAAACGAGTCTTTTCTCTGATATGAATTGTAAAAAATTGTATCTTTGCCGATTCTTTTGTAATCAGATAAACCGTATTGATATGATCAACATTACATTGCCTGACGGCTCTGTCAAACAAATGGAAAAAGGCTGCACCCCCTACGAGGTGGCGCAGGCCATTAGCGAAGGACTGGCCCGTAACGTGCTGGTAGCCAAAGTGAACGATCACCTGGTGGAACTCGACAAACCTATCAACGAGGATGCCACCCTCACCCTCTACACGTGGAACGATCGCGAAGGCAAGGACACCTTCTGGCACAGCTCCGCGCACCTCATGGCCGCCGCCATCGAGTCGCTGTATCCCGGCGTGAAGTTCGGCATCGGACCCCACATCGAGACCGGCTTCTACTACGACATCGACTTCATGGACTACAGCATCTCCTCCGACGACTTCCCCAAAATCGAGGAGAAGATGAAAGAACTGGCCTCCCAGAAAATCCAGTTCGTGCGCCGCGAAGTGCCGAAAGCGGAAGCTCTTGACTATTTCACCAAGAAGGGTGACGAGTACAAACTGGAACTCATCGACGGTCTCGAAGATGGACAGATCTCGTTCTACGAGAGCGGCCCGTTCACCGACCTCTGTCGCGGTCCGCACTTGCATGACACTTCGATGATCAAAGCCATCAAGTTGCTCAAGACCGCCGGCGCCTACTGGCGCGGCGACGAGAAACGCAAACAGCTGACCCGTATTTACGCTGTCACCTTCCCGAAAAAGAAGGAACTTGACGAGTACTTGGCTCTTCTTGAGGAGGCTGCTAAGCGCGACCACCGCAAGTTGGGCCGTGAGATGGAATTGTTCACCTTCTCCCCGCTCGTGGGCCAGGGTCTGCCGTTGTGGCTGCCGAAGGGCGCTGCCTTGCGCGACCGCCTCGAACAGTTCCTCCGCAAAGTACAGAAAAAGTATGGTTACCAGCAGGTTATCACTCCGCATATCGGTAACGTCAACCTCTATAAAACCTCTGGTCACTATGCCAAATACGGCGCGGACTCTTTCCGTCCTATCACTACGCCGCAAGAGGGAGAGGAGTTCTTCCTCAAGCCGATGAACTGTCCTCACCACTGCCAGATTTACGCCGCCCGTCCGCGCTCGTACAAGGAACTGCCCTTGCGTCTCGCGGAATTCGGCACCGTTTACCGTTACGAGCAGAGCGGTGAGTTGCACGGCTTGACCAGGGTTAGAGGCTTTACGCAGGATGACGCCCACCTCTACTGCACCTCCGACCAAATCAAGGAGGAGTTCTGCAAGGTCATTGACATCATTCTTTACATCTTCAAGACCTTGAAGTTCGACAACTATAAAGCCCAGGTTTCTCTGCGCGACCCGAACAACAAGGAAAAGTACATCGGTACGGACGAAAACTGGGAGAAGGCACAACGCGCTATCATAGAGGCCGCTGCCGAGAAAGGCCTGAACACCGTTGAGGTGGAAGGCGAGGCCGCATTCTACGGTCCGAAACTCGACTTCATGGTGAAGGATGCCATCGGTCGTGAGTGGCAGTTGGGTACGGTCCAGGTGGACTACAACCTGCCCGAGCGTTTCGGTCTGGAATATACCGATGCCGACGGTCAGAAGAAACGTCCGGTGATGATCCACCGCGCCCCGTTCGGCTCCATGGAGCGTTTCGTGGCCGTGCTGTTGGAGCATACCGGCGGCAACTTCCCGTTGTGGCTCACCTCCGATCAGGTCGTCATCCTGCCCATCAGCGAAAAATATATGGACTACGCCCGCAAAGTGCAGGCTGCCTTGGACGAGCAGGACATCCGCTGCTACATCGACGAACGCAGCGAGAAGACCGGTCGCAAGATCCGCGATGCCGAAACCGCCAAGGTGCCCTACATGGTCATCGTGGGCGAGAATGAGGAGAAGGACGGCACCGTCTCCGTCCGTCGTCACGGCAATATCAACGACGGCACCATGCCGTTGGATGGTTTTGTGGATCTGATCCGCAAGGCGATTGCCGAGGAATTGGAGAATTAGGACTTAGGAATAGAAACTTGAAACTAAAGGGGAACTCGAACGGGCTCCCCTTTTTCGTGGTATGCGTTGATGTCCCTGAAACTGATTTAGTCAGGAAAAAGACGGCTTGCGCCGGGATGGCAATATGCGTGTCAGAATTCCTTTTGGGATGCTAATCGAAATTTGTGTATTTTTGCGGCGTCATTATGAAGAAGAAACCCGACCTCAAAGAGAAATACCGCCAATTCAAGGCATGGCAGATGAGTCCTCGTGAAGTTGCCCCGATGTCCCAGGAAGAGCACGAGTGCTTGAACTGTCACGACCATTACACCGGCGGCTATTGTCCTCGTTGCGGGCAGCCGGCGACCACCACTCGTTTTTCATGGAAAGTGGCAGTGGCGAGTTTTGTGGATGCCTACGGCCTTGGTGAACGTGGAATGTTCCGTACCATGGGCAATCTTATCCTGCGTCCCGGTTACCTGATTCTCGACTATCTCCGTGGCATGAGGGCATCCTATTTTGCCCCTTTCAAGATGTACTTCCTGCTCTTTGCTGTTTCCCTGCTCGTGACTCACGGATTGAACATCAGAGGGGAGAACTCTTCTTTTTCTGACGATTTCGCAACGGCTGTTCAAGAGGTGAAGCAAGAAGGGCAATCCGAGAAGGCGACTGCGCCGGAAGTGGAGGTTTCAGGGAATGGCGAGCCACAAGATTCCTCATCCGAGCGTGTTCGGGATATTCTCTATGATGTCTTTGAAAAGATGGCTCTTTTTGCTAAGAATTATCCCGCCATGAACATATTGCTGTTGCTGATAATGATGTCAGGAATTCTCTATTTTTTCTTTCGGCACTGCCCAAACATCACTGATTTACGCTATTCCGAGTTCTTTGTCACACTGCTCTATACCACCAACATGTACACCATCTACAGCATTGTGCTTGACTTCTTCTGTCAGGGATGGCTATCCTCGTATGCCTTCTTCCTCACGCTGATTCCCCTCAAGCAAATGAGCGGTTTCAGCTGGTGGCGCACTATCTTGAAGTTCATCGTTGCTTTCGTCACCATTTTTGTGCTGTTCATTTTGTTTGTTGTGTTGGGGGTGCTTTCAATCCGCATGTTTGTGAAATAGCTTGGGTAGTAAGCAGTTGCTGGTTAGATGTTTGTGAATTGAGATGTGAAACCAAATAAGGAAGTGTAATTGTAAATTGTCGAATATTCATTTATCAAACAATGAGAATTATGAAAAGAATGTTTCTATTCCTGTGTGTCATGGTGGCCTCGGCGACCGTTTTCGCACAAAAACAGATGATGACCTTCAAAGTGAAGGGCGATGAAAAATCCTACAATCAGGTACGGGTCGTGAACGAGACCTCCTACTCGGACTTCCACTGCCGGGTTGTCGTTCTCGATGCCGACTCTTCCGTGAATAATGTCTATGGAGACTACGAACTGAAGGAAAAAGGGGATTCGGATTCGAACACCAAAAGCGGAGCGAATAGCAGAATCCAGAAAGGCTCTCTGTTGGGCATCCAGTTCCCGAAAAGTTTCACGGAAGAGGTTTCCTTTTTCGTGGAATACAAGGATTACCCGATGTTTGATGTCATTGTCATCCATTTGACAGACAAGGACGGCGGCTACGACGAGGACTGATGTCCGCGTCTCTGAATCCCACAAAAACAATTAAAGTGTTTAGCCTGTATTATCCATACTACAATGACTCTGGCTTTTCTTACTGATCACTAATCACTGTTCACTGATCACTAATCACCGCTTTCTTTAGCCGATTGGTTCATCGTAATGATAGAGTGGGATAGATGTATTGTCTCAACCATTCAAGCGTTATAAATTGAAAAATGGATACATATCGTTTTAGAAAACAGATACATAAGCTTCCGGGTAAGGTGATACACCGCGTGCCGCTACCGGAACCGCAGGTTGTGGAAGGACATGGGGCGCGTGCGAAGATTGGCGAGATTTGTGAGGAGTGCGGCTACAAACAGGTGCTGTTAGTGACCGATCAAACCCTGCAAAAACTCGGCTATGAGAAGAAGATCTCGGAGTCGCTGGGGGAGGCTGGGGTGGAATTCACCCTCTTTGCCGACATCAACTCCGAACCGAATGTCACGCTGATTGATGAAGGTCGTAAAACCGCGATGGAGTGCCAGGCCGAGTGCGTGATTGCCCTTGGCGGCGGTTCGGTGATGGACACGTGCAAGATGATCGCCGCCGGTGCGAAAATGCCGCATCTCAGCACTAAAACCCTGTTGCGCAAGTTCTTGGTGGTGCCTGGCAAAACGTTGCCGATGATCACCGTGCCCTCTACGGCCGGTACGGGCGCGGAGGTGACCGTGGGTGCGGTCGTGACCAACGCGCGCGGCACGAAAGGCTCCACCGTGATTGTCGGGCTTGACGTGACACACGTGGTCCTCGACAGCGAGTTGACCATCCATGCGCCGCAAATGGTGACCGCTGCCTGCGGAATGGATGCCCTTAGTCATGTGGTGGAGGGAACGCTGAGCGACGTGACAGTCTATGTGGAAGATGCGTACCATTCGTTGGAAGGCGTGCGGTTGATTCTGCAGCATCTGCCTATGGTGATGCGCGAGCCCGGGAACATCGAGTCCCGGCTGGCGATGTGCCGTGCGGCCATGTACGGCGGCAACGCCATCAATACGCAACTGGCGGGCTACGTGCATGCCTTCGCGCACAGCATTGGAGCCAAGTACCACATCCCGCACGGGCAGGCCATCACTCTGATGATATTGCCCGTGTTGAAGTACCAGAAGGCCGCCTGCATGTCGAAATACGCGATGATGGCCCGCTACTGCCGATTAGCGGACGACCACACGGACGACCGTCATGCCGCCGACAAGTTCCTGCGGGCCGTCTCCGACCTGATCGTCACCTGCGGGTTGGACAAGTTGCAGTCGCCCGTGCAGCCCGCCGATTACGAGGAACTCACGCGCATGATTGCCGCCGACTCCATCAACTACTCCGCCCCGATGACGTTCAGCGAGGAGGATATAGTACGAGTGTTGGAGCAGTTGACAGTTAGTAGTTGACGAAACGCCCCCAATATTAAAGAAATGTATTCCTTAAACAGCCTCGGAGAGGCAAGACGCGCGATAGCGCAATTAACCCCACACAAGCCGAAGGCGCAGTGTGGGGGCTGACGCAATCGACGAAGGAGCACTGTGTGGGGCAGGCAACGAGTCGCAGCGTGGTCTGGAAATCAAAACGAAAGAATATGTCATACACCGAAAAAGAAATAGAACAAATCGTTGCTGCTCAGCGAAAATTCTTCCGCACGGGCGCGACATTGCCAGTAAAATGGAGGATAGAACAACTCAAGAAGCTGAAAGCGGCGGTCATCGCGCATGCCACCGAGTTCGAGGATGCGCTGACCGCAGATCTCGGGCGCAGCCGCACAGAGGCTTTCCTCTGCGATGTTGGTCCCATCGTTGTGGAAATCAACGAGATGTTGCGGGGCTTGCGGCGTTGGGCACGGCCCGAGACCCATTTCAGCGGACTGATGTGCTTCCCGAGCATGATTACCAAAGTCTATAAGATGCCCTACGGTGTCTCGCTGGTGATCAGCCCGTTCAACTTCCCGATTCTGCTTACCATCGGGGTGGTGGCGGCGGCGATGTGCGGCGGAAACACCGTCGTCATCAAGTCGAGCAGCAAGTCCGCAGCCTGCACTGCGGTGCTCAAACGCTTCTTCTCAGAAGTGTTTCCACCCGAGTACGTCACCCTCATTGACGGCGGGCACGACGTGGCGGATATGTGTCTCGCGCAACGTTTCGACAAGATTTTCTACACAGGTTCGCCGTCTGTGGGCAAACATGTGATGTCGGAGGCGGCAAAAAACCTCACCCCCGTGGCGTTGGAGTTGGGTGGCGAGACCGGCAACTGGTGTGTCGTGCGCAAGGATGCCGACCTCAAGGACGCGGCCCGCAAAATCGCTTTCTTCAAGCTTCTCAATGCCGGACAAATATGCATCAATATCAATCAGATAGCGGTGGCGAAGGAGGTGGCGGAGCCGTTTTTGGATGAGCTGAAGAAGGCTTTTACGAAGCAAATCGGTGAGAATCCGGTGGCGAACGAAGAGTATCCCAAACTCATTACGGAGGCCGCTTACGACAAGTGCGCGAAGTTGGCTGACGAGTACCGCGACCGCATCATCTATGGTGGCTTTGGTGAGAGGGCGAGTTGCAAATATGCGCCCACCATCATCTACCCAGTGAACCAAGACGAGCACATCGTGATGCATGAGCTGTTTTGTCCGTTGTTGCCTGTGGTACCCTTCCCCGATGCGGAAATCGACGTGATGATGGAAACCATTGCCGACCGAGAGCATCCGTTATCCATGTATCTGTTTACCAAGGATATGCGCTGGGCGAAACGTACGATGCAGACCCAGCAGTACGGTGGTGGCTGCATCAACGAAGTCTGTATCCACTTGATGGTCAAGGGGGTACCCTTTAACGGCACGGGCCATTCCGGCATGGGTGCCTACCACGGCGAATGGGGCTTCCGCGAGTTCACGCACCCGCAGACCGTTCTCAAAGGCCGCACCCGCTTCAATCTCCCCTTACGCGAGCATCCGTACACGGGCCAAGCCGGCGAGTGGAAGATGAAATTGTTGAAGTGGTTTGAACGGTAGACGCAATCACAAACCGTAACCAAACAAAAATCCCCGCAACCGAACAGTTGCGGGGATTTTCGTTAATGAGAAATAAACCCTGTTACAGAACTTTCGCGACCATGTTGATGGTGCGGACGGGATTCGCAGGATCGTTGGTGATAATGTCGAAAGTAGCGTTCTGCGTGCTGGGGCGGCTGGGGGCCTTGAACGTGACCGTGATTTCAGCCGTGGCACCGGACGGGATCACTGTCATGCTGGAATTGGCCGTGAAGAGGGAGTTGGAGGGCTCCAGTTTGCGGATAATCAGCGGATCCTTGCCAGTGTTTTGAATCGTGATGGTTTGGGTCTTGGAGGTGTTCTTCTGCATGTCGCCGAAGTTGATCTCTTGCGCGCTCACGGAAGAAACGGGAGCTTTCTTCAGCTGTTTGGCGGTCATTTTGGAGAAGTCCTCTTTGATGTTGATGGCGTAGTGCACGCGCTTCGTCTGCTCAATAGAGTCGTTGGTGATGAAAGTGACCATGTCTTTCTGTTGGCCGAAAGCGTTGCGTTTGGCGGCGTCGTACTTTAACACGATGTAGCCTTCCTGGCCGGGGTTCAGCTCGTTGCCGAAGTTGCGGTTGACCTCGTTGACGTATTCACCCGCTTTGTCCAACTTGATGGAAATGGGTTTAGTCCAGAAGTTGCGTACGTAGAAGGTGTCGTTCACACTCTCGGTGTTCTTCATGTTGTGAGCGACATCGGGTTCTTTGATGCGCAGCATACCGCTGGTTTTGGTGTAACCGGCCAGCTCGAACTCTGTCGGGGGACGTTTGATGACCTCGCCTTTGATGAAAATCATGTGCGGGGTGGCCTTGTCGTTTTCCAGGAATTTGGGCTCGTTGGTCGTCACGCGGATGTTCTTGTTGAAGGCGCCGGGACGGTTGTAGGGGTTGTAAGTGGCCTCGATGTAGCCTTTTTCACCCGGGGCGATGGCTCCTTTGCTATAGTTGGCCGCTGTGCAGCCGCAGCCGGGACGCACGTTGGTAAGTTCCAGCGGCTCATTGCCGACGTTCGTGAAGACGAACTTGCCGGTCACTTTGCCACCCTCCTCCTTGATTTTGCCGAAGTCGTAGGTGGTGCTCTCAAACTTGATTTCCGGCTGTGCCATGCAGAATATGCAGGTGACAACCGCTACCAATAACAAACTTAACTTTTTCATTGTCAATTATTTTTGTTGTTTTTTTACCTTTTCTCAGTGTTTAAAATTTAAGCCTGCAAAGATATAATTTTTTCGCCGAACTGGTTTAAATTTATTCCGTCAAAATTTCCGGATGACATCAAGAGCAGCACGGAACTGCGCCAATCCATTGACAGTAGGTCGTTTTTCATTTTTTCGGAATCATTGTATACATGTAGGTCCTGGCGTTGGAAGGCGTTGAAGATGGCCTCCGGATGGATGGGCGGCAGCTTTTTGTGCGCCACAGCGGCGGGAGAGTAGTAAACCAAGGCCGTGTCGGCTTCGTCCATCGCGTGGGCGTACTGCAGCAGGAACTCCTCGGTGAGGCTGCTGAAAGTGTGCAACTCCATGCAGGCCACGAGCTTGCGGTCGGGATACTGCTCCCGCACGGCGTTGATGGTGGCCTTGAGCTTCGACGGGGAGTGCGCGAAATCCTTGTAAACGGCGCAGTCCGCACTCTTTGCAACCAACTCCAACCGTTTTGACGCGCCCTTGAACGTGGCGATAGCCTCGTAGAATTGCTTGTTGGTGACACCGATGGCGTTGCAGGCGAGCCGGGCCGCGTTGAGGTTCATCAGGTTGTGCTTGCCGAAGATCAGTAGCGGGGTCTCCTGACCGTCATGGGTCAGGTAAGTTATCCCGTCGCGGATGGTGTAGGGATGAACACCGTAAGGTTTGCAGGTTGTGCTCGTGATTTTTGCGCCAAGTTTTCGGAGTTCTTCATCTTCTTGACAGTAAATGAGTTGTCCGTCCTGCGGAATCATCTTGGCGAAGATCTCGAACTGCTTCACGTAGTTCTCGAAGGTCGGGAAAACGTTGATATGGTCCCATGCGATGCCGCTGATGATGCCGACGGTGGGCTGGTAGACGTGGAATTTGGGACGGCGGTCAATAGGGGACGTGAGGTACTCGTCGCCCTCGATGACCATGACCTTGGCCGTGTCGGAAAGCCGCACCATGACCTCAAATCCCTCCAGCTGCGCCCCGACCATGTAGTCGCAGTCGATGCCGCAATGTTGCAGCACGTGGATAATCATGGAAGTGATGGTCGTTTTGCCGTGGCTGCCACCGACCACCACGCGAGTCTTCTCCTTGCTCTGCTCGTAGAGGTATTCGGGATAAGAGAAGATTTTGATTCCTAATTCTTTGGCTTTCAGAAGTTCGGGGTTGTCCTCGCGGGCGTGCATGCCAAGAATGATGGCGTCGAGGTCCTGGGTGATTTTGTCGGGATGCCAGCCGATGTCGTCGGGCAGGATGCCGTGTTTGGCAAGTCGGCTCTTGGCGGGGTCGAAAATTTCGTCGTCCGATCCCGTGACATCGAACCCTTTGATTTTCAGTGCGATGGCCAAATTGTGCATGGCACTGCCCCCAATGGCGATAAAGTGTACTCTCATTCTTTTTAAAAGGTTATTGGTTATAGGTTATTGGCTATTGGTTATTGGTTATTGAAGTCATGAGTCATAAGTCATAAGTCATAAGTCAACAAACAGCAGACTTGCCAATAACGAAAAAGTTGAATGGATGTTGCAGAAAAAAGTGTATTTTTGCGGCCGCTTTGAAAAATAGGCTAAACTTCGGGCGGCTTTGGCTGTCCACCCACATCGTTTAAATAAATTAAAAACATAGGAAAAATGAAAAAAATGTTCACCATCGGAATGGTTCTCGCGCTTGTGTGCCTGGGCTTTTCCGCAAAATCACAAACAGAGATGACGAAACAACAGAAAAGCAGCTACGCCATCGGCTTTAACGTTGGCAACGGCATGAGCCACGACGGCGTGGAACTGGATTACGATGCTTTCGTGCAGGGCATCAAGGACGCATACGCCGGCACGAACAAGTTCACGGACGAGCAGATGCAGCAGATTTTCGCTGAGCTGCAGGAGGATTTGCAGGCTAAGAGACAAAGCGGGACTGCTGCCGAGATCTCCAAGGGTGCGAAGTTCCTTGAGGAGAATAAGAAGAACCCCGAAGTGAAGGAGACGGCTTCCGGTCTGCAGTACATGGTGCTGCAAGAGGGCAAGGGCGAACATCCGACAGCCACCAGCAAGGTTACGGTCCACTACACCGGCAAACTCCTTGACGGCACCGTGTTCGATTCTTCCGTTGATCGCGGCGAGCCTATTACCTTCGGTCTCAACCAAGTGATTCCCGGCTGGACGGAAGGCCTTCAGCTGATGACCCCCGGCTCCAAATACCGTCTTTTCATCCCCTACAACCTCGCTTACGGCGAACAAGGTGCAGGCGGTATGATTCCTGGCGGCGCTACCCTGATTTTCGATGTGGAACTGATTTCCTTCGAGTAATCCGGTATTAAAAACTTCGAATTATTGTGTTATTCTAATTTGTAGAGACGATGCGCCTTTGTAGAGACGATGCGCCCATCGTCTCTACTACATTTAAAAAATATTCCTTGAGCAGCCTCGGAGAGGCAACACGCGCGAAGCGCAATTAACCCCACACAAGCGCAGCGCAGTGTGGGGGCATCAAACCCTACAAGCGCAGCGCAGTGTGGGGTCATCCATAACAAAGAACCAACCAAAATGACATTAGAGAAACAAATCTCCCTCGCGTTGCAAAACGCGCTGAAACGACTCTATAACATCGACATCGAAGCCGATCCCGCTCTCGTGCAGCCAACTCGGAAAGGCTTCACGGGCGACCTCACTGTGGTCGTCTTCCCGTGGGTGAAAGCTGCCCGCAAGTCGCCTGACGCGCTCGGTGCGGAAATCGGACAGCAACTGCTTGCGAGCTTGGATTGCATTCAGGATTTCAACGTGGTGAAAGGCTATCTGAATCTCCAAATTAAGGAGGACTTCTGGTTACAATTGCTGGAACAAGAGTCTGAAAACGAGGGCTATGGCTTGCAGCCGACACATGAAGAATCTCCCGTGCTCATCGAGTACTCCTCGCCGAACACCAACAAGCCGCTGCACCTCGGCCATATCCGCAACAACCTGCTCGGCCATTCCGTGTCGCAGATTCTCAAAGCTTGCGGCCACCCGGTGGTACAGGTCAACTTGGTCAACGACCGAGGCATCCACATTTGCAAGTCGATGTTGGCGTGGCTGAAATACGGCGACGGTGAGACTCCCGAAAGCGCCGGCATGAAGGGCGACCACCTTGTAGGCAAGTATTACGTCGTTTTCGACCAGCATTACAAGCAAGAGCAGAAAGAACTTGTAGAGCAGGGACTTACGGAAGAAGAGGCGAAGGATAAAGCGCCCCTGATTTTGGAAGCTCGTGAGATGTTGCGCAAGTGGGAGGCGGGTGACCAAGAGGTCCGCGAGTTGTGGGCGAAGATGAACGGCTGGGTCTATGCCGGCTTCGACCAGACTTACGAGCGGCTGGACATCCACTTCGACAAGACGTATTATGAGTCCCAGACCTATCTGCTCGGCAAGAGCCTGGTGCAGGAAGGCTTGGACAAGGGTGCGTTCTACAAACACGAGGATGGTTCTGTGCGCGTCGATCTAACAGGCGAGGGCTTGGACGAGAAGGTGTTGCTGCGCAAGGACGGCACTTCCGTCTATATGACGCAGGATTTGGGCACCGCGCAGCTGCGTTACGAGGAGTTCCACCCGCAGAAGATGATCTATGTGGTCGGTAACGAACAAAACTACCACTTTGACGTACTCAAGTTGGTGCTGTCCAAGAAGTTGGAGAAACCATTCGGTGACTTTATCTACCACCTTTCCTACGGGATGGTGGAGTTGCCGTCGGGCAAGATGAAGTCCCGCGAGGGCACAGTGGTCGATGCCGACGACCTCATGGACGACATGTACGAGGAGGCCAAGACGAGCACCGAGGCACTGGGCAAGTTCCAGTTCACCCCCGAGGAGGCTGACAAACTCTACGAAATGATCGGCTTGGGCGCCCTCAAGTACTTCATTCTCAAAGTAGATCCGGCGAAGAACATGCTCTTTAACCCGGCGGAATCCATCGACTTCAATGGCAACACGGCACCGTTCATCCAATACACGCATGCCCGTATCCGCTCGATGCTGCGCAAGGGTGCGGAAAACGGCATAGATTTGTCTGCCAAATTACCGCAACTTTCTCTGAATGAAGAGGAAAAGACATTGATTAACCAGCTGTACCAATACCCGAAGACAGTGTTGGCGGCCGGCGACAACTTCAGTCCCGCGCTCATCGCCAACTACTGCTACGACCTGGCCAAGCAGTTCAATCACTTCTACCAGGACACTCCGATTTTTAAGGAGGAAGACGCGGCAAAACGCTTGCTGCGCCTCAAGCTCTCCCGCTGGGTGTCGCTCGTGCTGCGCAGCGGCATGGGACTGTTAGGGATTGATGTTCCGGAAAAGATGTAAGGTAGGGTCGTTTTTTTATGGTGACATGTCGACGTGTTGACACGTTGACATGTCACCATGTCGACATAAACAACTCCCCGACCTTACATGTTCCTCGTCCCGTTGCAATCTGGGTATCCGCTGCAGCTCCAAAACTCGTTTCCGGCGTTAAGACCCCTCTTGGCGACGCGTTTGATCATGGGCTTGCCGCATTTTGGGCATTTCGGCGCATCAGCTTTGATGCTTTGCACTGTCCTGTAGGCGAGTCGTTCAGCGGTCAGGGTCTCGGTAAAGCCGCCTTCTTCTTTGAACGAAGCCAGCAGGTTTGCCAGCTGTTTGTTTAGCATCAGGATTAGCCGGTGGCAAAGGACCAGCAGGCAGTTCGCCTCCACGATGGAATCCCCCGAACGAAGCCATCGGTCGAATTTCCGCTTCTGAGCCAAAATGTGGATGCAGCTCAGATGTTGCACGTCATCTTTGTAAGTGGGCCGGTCAAGCTGGACTGCCGTGACCGCCAAGTGCTCTTCCGAATTCACTGACCATGGCACATTCTCTCCTAACAGAAGCCAGTTCAGATAGTCGTTGCCCAACTCGGCGAGGCTTGCGCGCGCCACGTCGGTGAGTTTCATCTCGGTCTCCCGGGATGTGTAATGTCGGGAGCCACCTTCCGCGATGTTGGCAGGCACGGAGCGCGCTGCCTGCGTCATCTGGTCGTATTGACGACCGCAGGGGTCATTCTTGCGGTTGAGATGCCGCATGCAGAACTCCTGCGTGGCCAGTTGTATCACGTTCGCCAGCACCCAAGTGTCCAACCAGTAGTAACCGAATCTTTTTATTTCCATAATATTTGAAAATTTCGTTTGAGGTTTTAATAAAATTCAGACTGCAAATATACAACGAAACGTAGTGTTTGTCAAGAGTTTTTTGAAATTTTTTATTTCTTGAAATCCAACGGATTGTGACTTTTAGTTTAACTATTCGAGATTGAATAGTTAAATTTTGAAATTGGATTTCGCAAGAAATGAGATATTGAGGTCAGGAGAATGACGCGGTCAATCACAATATTCACTAACATGACACGTTAGAATGATATATTTTTGTGGTCACAAAATAATGGAAAAAATGAAAAAGGTATTTATAGCATTGGCGTTGTTTTCGCTTTTGGTTATGATGGATTCTTGCAGTAACATTCGTGCGAACAGGAATTCGATACAATATTGCGATATAGAGCAGATTTATATTGGAATGCCGCTTGACAGCGTGGTCCAGCTTCTGGGCCAACCATACACCTTCAACAGTGATTTAGGGTGCCATGATTTGACGTGTGAACACCCGCGTGTTGTTTCCGATATTAAAATGAGAAAAGAAACGGATATTATTCATTTAATAGACAGTATCTATCGGGATACGAATTATTGTTGCCAGACAAACAGGGAGATGATGAGGACAATAGAAAAAAACACCACGCTTACCTACACGAAGAGGCCATTGTTCCTGATGAGCATCCTAAAATCCTATCCGATGCTGTGGGTCCATCTGGACAGTAATTATCGGGTAAGTAGTGTTTATGCAAAATATTATGATGCAGATGACAAATGCATCTATTCGTTATCTTCAAACACGATTTTTCCTGAAGAGAAAGAACGGGATGTGCATGTAAAATTATTTGTAGATACAACAATGTTCAGAAAATGTTTCCCGATTATGCCATAATCCTCTCCCAATACGAAAAAATCGTACTTTTGCCGCTAATTCTCAAAACAGGTAATTAACTCATTAGAAGTAATAATGAACGCGAAATTTGACGAATTAAGAGAAAAATATCCCGTTTTTACATACGAAGGGTATGATTATGGCGTGGAAAACGGCAATTTGAACATCGTTTTCCGTTTTTCGATAGGGGAGGGGATTACATTTTCCCCGAAGATGGTGCTGTCCGCCGGGGAACACACGCCCGACTGGAACAGCTTCGACCTCAAGCAGTTGGATGGCATTGTCTTCCATATCGGCATGATCGAGCTGATCAGCTACTGGAAGTGTACCTGTAGTCCGACCATCGTGGTGAAGCCTTATTCGCTCACGGAGGACCAGCAATGGTGGTGGCGCAAGCTCTATTGGTACGGGCTCGGCGAATTTATGTACAAGAACAGCATAGAGACCGACCATCTGCATTTCCTGAATTTTGTGTTCCCGGCGGGGACGAAGGCCTCTTCTTCGCTCTCTTACCCGAAAGCGCAAGACACTGATTCCGTGATTGTTCCCATCGGAGGGGGCAAGGATTCCGTGGTGACGTTGGAGGACCTCCGTCGCACCCGCAAGGTGGTGCCGTTCATCATCAACCCGCGCGGCGCGACCCTCGACTGCGCCCGTGTGGCCGGCTTCGACCGCGAGGAACAGATTCTCGTCCTGCACCGCCAAATTGACCCGAAATTGCTGGAACTCAACGCACAAGGATTCCTTAACGGTCATACACCGTTCTCCGCGATGCTGGCCTTCTACTCGGTGTTGCTGAGTGCGGTCACCGGCATCCGTGACGTGGCCCTTTCGAACGAGTCGAGCGCGAACGAGCCGACGATTCCCGGTACCTACATCAACCACCAGTATTCCAAATCGCTGGAGTTTGAGACCGACTTCCGCGACTACGTCCACGACTGGATGGGCAACAGCAACCACTATTACAGCCATTTGCGTCCGCTCAACGAGTTGCAGATTGCCGAGCGGTTTGCTCAGTACCCGCAATATTTCTCGGTCTTCAAGAGCTGCAACGTCGGCAGCAAGGAGAACAAATGGTGCGGTCACTGCCCGAAGTGCCTCTTCGCTTACATCATCCTTTCTCCGTTCATTCCCGACGCGAAGTTGCAGGAGATTTTCGGTCACGACCTACTCGACGACCCAACTTTAGAGCAGACCTTCGACGAACTTTCCGGTCTCTCCAAGATCAAGCCCTTCGAGTGCGTCGGCACCGTCCGCGAGGTCAACGAAGCCCTCCGCCGTATTTGCAGCACCCACGGCGACAAGTACTTACTGAAGCACTATGTCAATGCCACGCTCGCACAGATGGAGGACGACATGTTGGAGGAATATTATAATATGGCACCGTAATGTACAATGTAGAATGTACAATGTACAATGATGGTCCGAAAAGCAACAATTATAATAAATATAATACCTTGAGCAGCCTCGAAGAGGCAAAACGCGCGGAGCGCAAATAACCCCACACAAGGCGAAGCCGCAGTGTGGGGCGGTAACAAATAAACTATGCCAGAACAATCAAAGATAAAAGGATACATCGCCGGCATCATTGCGGCAATAGCGTACGGAACCAACCCATTGGGGGCGTTGTTTCTCTATCAGGAGGGGTTCAATCCCCCGAGCGTGATATTTTACCGTTTTACGTTTGCGGTGATCATATTGGCAGTCATTTTGTTGGTGCAGAAAGTGCCGTTCAAAATCACGAAGTTCGAATTCAAGGTGTTGCTGTCGTTAGGGGTGCTCTTTGCGGCTTCCGCGCTTTCGTTATACACATCGTTCAAGCATCTCGATTCTGGAGTCGCCTCCACAATCCTTTTTGCCTATCCCGTGATGGTGGCCGTCATTATGGCGGTTTTCTTCAAAGAAAAGGCATCGATGATGATGATACTCTCTATCGTGCTGAGTATCATAGGGATATTATTGCTCTACCAAGGCGACGGCGACGCTAAGATGTCCCTTTGGGGTGTTGCTTTGGTGCTGATTTCTTCGCTTACCTACGCTGTCTATATTGTCGTGGTGAATCGCACGAAGATTTCGATGCCGCCGTTCAAAATGACCTTCTACATCATGGCGTTCGCGGCGGTTGTCATCGCCCTTTACTCGTTCTGTGTCCCTGACAGCCGCATCATGCCCATTCCGAGCTGGCCGGCTTTGGGCTGGATCTGTATGGTGGCCATAGTACCGACCATCATCGCGATGACCATGCTCAACATCGGCATCCAGAACGCCGGCTCCACCCCCACGGCCATCATGGGTGCTCTCGAACCCGTCACGGCAGTCTGCATCTCCGTCCTCGTCTTCGACGGCCTCTTCACCGCCCGCCTCGCGATTGGTATTGTGTTGATCCTGGCCGCCGTCCTGCTGATCATTAAGAATTAGAGCTTCCAAGAGGGCTGTAAGCCCGACACGTGTCAACCCAGGGTGAGCGATAGCGAGCCCTGGGCTTCCAAAAAGGGCTGAAAGCCCGACCTATGCTAACCCAGGGTGAACGCAGTGAGCCCTGGGATTAAACAAACGAATAATCAGAAAGTCAATATAAACATGAAAAGACTATTCACCATAATCATCGCGCTGATGTCAATCAGCGTCCTCACCGCCCAGAACGTGGATGGCGGTGCCAACGATCTCCTCAAGAAGGTCTCCTTGCAGTACCAGAAGTACAACACGATGCAGTTCCACTACACGCTGAAAACCACCAAGGACGATAAGACGTTGGGAGTCAGCGAGGGCGATTTCTACCTCAAGGGTGGCAAGTATAAGACCAATTTCGGCGGACAGCAGTTGTATTGCGATGGAACCTCGATTTGGAGCTACGACAAAGACGCCAACGAAGTCTCCATCTACGAGTACGATCCCGATGACGACCAGAATCTGATGAATCCACAGCGAGTTCTAAAGGATTGGGCCTCGAATTTCCGTGCCAAGTTCATCCGCGACGAGTTCACGAATAATGTGCAGTACAGCATCGTCGATCTCACGCCGAAGACCGCGCAGTCGTACTACCGCATCCGTGTCTATATCGTCAAGACTTCGTTGAAGATCGCGAAGATTGCCGTGTATGAAAAGGATAACACTATCTACACCTATAGTATCACGCAGTTCAAGAGCGATATACCGCTGGACGACAAACTGTTCGTGTTCGACAAGGCCAAACACCCTGGTGTGGAGGTCAATGACATGCGATAATTTTTTTCGGCAGGCCATATCGGATATGCCGATTTTTCTTACTTTTGCGGTTTGTTTTGAATATTAAAAATCGAACGATATATGACATTGATTAAATCCATTTCCGGAATCCGTGGAACCATAGGGGGAACCATTGGCGAGAACCTTACCCCCGTCGATGTGGTGAAGTTTACAACGGCTTTTGCCACTTTCCTGCTTGAAAAAAGGGAGCAGGCTGCATCCTCGCAGTCAGATAATAACAATATAGGGGACGCAGATTGTTCCAAAATGCGTATGGTGGTCGGGCGCGATGCCCGTATCTCCGGTGACATCGTGAACCGCTTGGTCTGCAGTACCTTGCAGAGTATGGGCATTGATGTGATCGACCTCGGACTTTCCACAACCCCGACAACGGAAATGGCGGTTATCCAGCAACATGCCGACGGCGGCATCATCATCACCGCCAGTCACAACCCGATGCAGTGGAACGCCCTGAAACTCCTCAACAGCACCGGCGAGTTCGTCTCTGGCGAGGAAGCCAAGCGCATTGTGGAGCTGACGGAATCCGACGAGTTGAATTATGTAACTATTGATAAACTTGGAAGTTATACTTATTATGAGAATGCCATTAAGGATCATGTGGATGCCATCCTGAATCTGCCATTGGTGGATAAGAATGCCATCGCCAAGGCCAATTTCAAGGTCATTTTGGACACGGTGAACTCCACTGGCGCACTGGCACTTCCGGTGCTTCTCAAAGCGTTGGGCGTCAACGATGTGACAGTGCTCAATAGCGAGATGAACGGTGTTTTCGCCCACAATCCCGAACCGATTCCCGAAAATCTGGCCGGTATCTGCAATGCCATGAACCGCTCCAACTTCGATGTCGGCTTCGTGGTCGATCCCGATGTTGACAGACTGGCCATTGTCAAGGAGGACGGCACGTTGTTTGTCGAGGAGAACACGCTGGTGGCTGTGGCCGACTACGTGCTGCAGCATACGCCCGGCAACACGGTCTCTAACCTCTCCTCTTCCCGTGCGTTGAAGGATGTAACCGAAAAGTATGGAATGACTTACACGCCTTCCGCCGTGGGCGAGGTCAATGTGGTGGAGATGATGAAGAAGACCAACGCCGTGATTGGCGGCGAGGGCAACGGAGGTGTCATTTATCCTGAATTGCACTACGGTCGCGACGCGCTCGTGGGCATCGCGCTCTTCCTCACCTACATGGCCAAGAGCGGCAAGAGCTGCAGCCAGATCCGCGCCCTCTATCCCGACTACTGCATCGTGAAGAAGAAAACCGAACTTGGCAGTTCCGTTGACTTGAAGGCGATTTTGGCCAAAATAGCCGAGAAATATGCTAATTACCAAGTGAACACAGTCGATGGTGTGCGCGTCGATTTCGAGGACAGCTGGGTGCATGTGCGCAGCTCCAACACCGAACCCATCATGCGCATCTACGCCGAGGCTCTCACCCCGCAGGTCGCCGAGAACATCGCCAACAAACTGATGTCTGACATCAAGGAGATGCTTGCGAGTTAGCAGTTAGCAGTTAGTAGTTAGCAGTTAGCAGTTGTACCGAAAAGTCAGACATATTAAAACATAATTCCTTAAACAGTCCCGAAGGGACAAAACGCACGAAGTGCAAGTAACCCCATACAAGGCGAAGCCGCAGTGTGGGGCTCCCCCACAACGAAAGCGCAGCGCAGTGTGGGGACGATGATGAGATGATAAGATGATGAAACGAACACATATCCAGACAATCGCTGTGTTGCTGGCCCTGGTCTTAGGGACGGCGGGCATGGTGTGCGCACAAAGCGAGGCGGTTCAGTACGGTAAGGAGAACCTGGAACGGGATTACTGCACGGGCTACACCATCACCGTTAATACCGGGAAGCAAAACAAGCCTACCCTGTATCTTTATGCAGCACAGTTCGGAGGATGGCAGTTCGTGGATAGTACTGTGGTGGAAAACGGAACCGCCGTGTTTTCATCGAAAATCGCCAAATCCAATAAAGAGGCTTCATCACTGATTCCAAAGGGATTCTATAAAGTTGTGGCCCGAGACGTCAAAACGGTGCTTCGGAATGATGCCGACAAACAGGAACAGTTCGATACGGTTGTTGTTGAGTATTCCACTTCGCTGATTCTGAACCAGCAGACCTCCATCGAATTGACGCTTGACCCTTCCCGTAACGAGTATGAGGCGTTTGACGTGCGGAATTCGGAAGAAAACCAAGTGTTCTTTTCCACGATGCGGATGATAAACAGAGACATGGGGTTTAGCAGTTATCAGGATTTAGATGGCGAGCTTTACTCCACAATGCCGAAGTCCCTCTATGCTCAGGTTTTCCATTTGGACGCAGAAATCATCCCGGCAGTTGTCGCTGCTGATTTCGACTATTCTAAGATAAGCAAGTCTGATTTCCACAAGGTGCTCTCCTTGGTGGATTTCACCGACGGCCGTATTTGTCACTCTGTTTCCGGCTTTTTCTTTTTTACACATAAGTATTTGACCTCTGACAGCTTGGAGTCCGTCGATGAAATCATCACCGAAGTGGACACCATCCTTACGCGTGCGGCGCACGGCGGCCGTTACCAGTGTGGGTTGTACGCGCAGTGGTTGTACGGCATCTTCGACAAGACCGGTGACCCGTACTACGAACCGGTGATGCTGCACATCTACGACACCTACGACCGTGGCTGGATTCCCGAGGACCAGGAGCGACGCATCAAACGGCAGACCGATCGCATCCGCAAGCTTGCCCCCGGCGCGCAGATCCCCGAGCTCACCGCCTACGACATTGACGGCAAACAGCACTCCACCAACGAGATACAGACGAAATACACGATTCTCTGGTTCTGGGATCCCGACTGCGACCATTGCCAGGAGGAAACCCCGATTCTGCACGATCTCTATCAGAAACGGGCTGACGAACTGGGGTTTGAGGTCTTTGCCGTGGAGGTCAACGACGACTACGACCGCTGGAAAGCCTTCTCGGAGAAGTACGGTCTGAGCGACTGGATCAACCTCAGCACCTCCATGGGTGAAACCAGCGTTGATTTCATCGAGTATTTCGACATCGTCACCACACCAGTGATATTGTTGATAGATAATGAGAAGAATCATACAATAATTGCACGGCAAATGACGTTAGATGAAATTATGCGGTTGATGGAAAATAAGTGATAATCCGTAGGGGCGTATCGCATACGCCCTGTAATCGCATACGCCCTGTACTCGCATACGCCAATTGTGTTTGAAACGATAAAACGATATAAATAATGAGAAAGAACGTTATTATTATGATGATTTCGGGCTTGATGTTAGGTTTTTTGATGTTGTTTGCAAATGCGGCGACCGCCCAGAACAACGTGCCGAAGAACCTTCAGAAGTCAAAGAACAATCCAGCAACCTATCGTGACGCGGACGGGCACAAGCTCGTCTTCAACGTCAAGGATTCGCGGGACACGCTGGTCTATCTTGTCATCCATTACAACGACAAACTGCTTTTGAAGGATTCCGTGAAGCCGGTCTCCAAGGGCAAGTTCGTATTTGAAGGCAAGAACCGTTACGACGACGGCATGTACTCGCTGGTCTCGATGGACAAGAAGCTGTATCTCAACTTCATCCTTGACAACAACCAGCATTTTACCTACAACCTCGACACCACGATGGATGTGAATCACTTCTCCGTGGAGGGGTCGCCCGAGAATGCTGAGATGCTGCGTTTCCAATGCAAGACCTCCGAGGCCTCCCAGAAGGCCAGTGTGTGGTCGAAGAAACGCAAGGAGTTCGAGGATGCAGGCAACACCGACAGCGCGAATGTCTATAAGGAGAAACTCGCCGGCATCAACGACGAAATGCTGGCGTTCATTGACGATTTGATAGCCAAGAATCCCAATTTCCTCTTCTCCAAGATGCAGAAGTCTTACAAAAACATCGACATCCCGGATTTCAAGGACGAGAACGGCGAGAGCGACATCGCCAAGCAGGCCGCCTACTACCGCTTGCATTATTGGGACAATGTGGATCTCGGCGACCATCGCTTCATCTACATTCCCTCTTTCGATCCCAAAATGAAGGATTACTTCCTGAAGGTGCTCTACCATCAGGAGTCCGACACCATCAACAAGTACATTGACCTTTTTCTTGCCAAGACGGAGAAGGACACGTTCATGTACCACTATTGCTGCGACTGGCTCTCGTATCAGTTTGAGACGAGCAAGGTGATCGGTCACGACGCGGTGTTCTACCATATCGCCATGACCAACCAGATGGCCGGCAAATGCTATTGGCTCGACGAGGATGTCCTGGCCAAGTACCAGAAACGCACCACGCGCCTTGCGCCCATCCTCATAGGCAATGTCGCGCCGGAGCTGTTCATCCCGGATACCACGTTGAGTGACGACATGCGTAACTGGCACTCCTCCTATCGGATGAGCAAGCCTTACACCATTCTCTGGTTCTACGATCCCGACTGCCCGACCTGTAAGAAGGAATCGAAGAATCTGCGGGCGGTCTACGACTCGCTGGAGGCCATCGGCAAACGTAGCTTTGATGTCTATGCCATTGCCAACGATTCCGACATTCCCCGTTGGAAGAAATACGTGAAGGAGAATAACTACCCGTGGCTCAATGTCGGCGGCAACAAGGGCAATCTCGACTACCTTGAATACTTCAATATCTACGAGATGGGCAACCCTGCGATGTTTATCATGGACAACAAAGATCACAGGATAATCCTTAACAAACGTATTGACATGCGCAGCATCCCGCAGTTCTTGGAGGAATACGAACGGATTGAGGAGTACAAACGAAACAATCCTAATTAATAATTCCCAAAGGACTACAGGCCTGATACGTGTCAACCCATGGTGGGCGGTAGCGAGCCTTGGGGCCCAAAAAACGAAACAATAAACAAATAAACCGACAATAATATGAAAGACATTTTCGAAAGAATCAGAGAGTCATCGGGTGGCCCGATTGGACAATACAGAGAGAAAATAGATGGTTATTTCGCGTTCCCGAAGCTGGAAGGTGAGCTGGGCCCGCACATGCGTTTCAACGGCAAGGAGGTGCTTTGCTGGAGCCTCAACAACTATCTCGGGCTGGCCAACCATCCTGAGGTACGCAAGGCCGACGCGGAAGGCGCCGCCCGCTGGGGTATGGCCTATCCGATGGGCAGCCGTATGATGACCGGCCAGACCGCTCTCCACGAACAATTAGAGCGAGAACTGGCTGAGTTTGAGTGCAAAGAGGCCGCTTTCGAGTTCAATTTTGGCTATCAAGGCATTATGTCCACGATTGATTCTCTCGTGTGTCGTCGCGATGTCATCGTGTATGATGCTGAGGCTCATGCTTGTCTGCGCGACGGTATCCGTCTGCATCTCGGGAAGAGCTTCAAATTCCGCCACAACGACATCGTGGATTGTGAGCGAATCCTCGGCAATGCCTGCAAGATCGCTGACGAGCAGGGCGGAGGCGTGTTGCTGATTACGGAAGGTGTCTTCGGTATGACCGGCGCGCTTGGCATCCTCGACCAGATTGCGGCTCTCAAGAAAAAGTACCCGTTCCGCATCCTTATCGACGACGCCCACGGCTTCGGGGCAATGGGCCCTCACGGAAGAGGCACCTCCGAGCATTTTGGTGTCATGGACGACATTGATGTGTATATCGGTGCGTATGCAAAGTCTATGGCCACTATTGGCGGCTTCGTGGCGACCGAAAAGAGCATCATCAATGTCTTGCGTTACAACATGCGTTCCCAGATGTACGCCAAATCGCTCCCGATGCCCATCGTGGTCGGCTGTCTGAAACGCCTCGAGATCATCCGCAGCGAGGAAGGCGACCGTCTGAGAGCCCAGCTGTGGAAAATCACCCGCGCTTTGCAGAAAGGCTTCCGCGACCTCGGCTACGAGATCGGACCTGCCGAGGCGTGCGTCACCCCGGTGCACTTGTATTGCGGTGTCGATCAGGCCGCCAACATTGCCGTTGACCTCCGCGAGAACTACAACATCTTCTGCTCCATCGTCACCTATCCCGTCATCCCTCCCGGAATGCTCATCTTCCGTATCATCCCCACCGCTGCCCACAGCATGGAGGACGTTGAGCGCACGTTAGCGGCTTTCCGCGACATCAAGGAACGACTGGCTAAGGGCGAGTACGACAAGCCGATGCCGGACATGGCATTGATTAAGTAATTTTAGTTTCAAGTTTCAGGATTCAAGTTTCAAGCTGTGTAATCCAACCTGAAACTTGAAACCTGAAACCTGAATCCTGAATCCCAATTAAAAATGAGCAAATACCATCTGAAATGTACCCAATGCGGCGAAGTCATCCCCGACTTTGCCACTTGGTTTTCGCAGAACCAGCAGTGCAAGTGCGGCTGCAAACGCGCAGATGTCGTCTATAGTGCTGATTATCACAAAATCACCGAGTTGACTAATCCAGAACACAAACCTGCGAATTTCTACCACTATTTCGACTTCTTGCCCGTGATGGACAAGAAAAACATCGTCTCTTTCGGCGAAGGCACCATTCCGATCGAGGAGTGGGATTTCTTGGAGAAATACGCCCGGGAGAAATTCGGCGTTGATTGCAAGGTGATGGTCTATCGCAACGACCTGAACGGCGGCAGCAACACTTTCAAGGACATTGCCGCCTCGCTGGCTGCTTCCCTTTTCAAGGAGAACGGCGTGAAGGAGTTCTGCGTGGCGTCCACGGGCAACACGGCCACCGCCTACGCCCGCTATCTGGCCGAAGCCGGCATCAAATTCACGGTGTTCATGCCGCATGACGCGTGCGAGGACACGGTGAAGGCCATCCGCTCCTACGGCCAGAACGTGGTCGTGTGCGACGGCACCTACGGCGATGCCAAGAAGGAGGCCAACGACTTCCATGAGAAGAACCACGTGCTGATCTCCACGGGCAACATCGATCCTATCCGCGTGGAGGCCAAGAAGACGATGGTCTTCGAGTACCTTCGTCAGTTGGGCAAGATGCCCGACGTGTATGTGCAGGCGGTCGCCGGCGGCACGGGCCCCATCGCGCTCGACAAGGGCATCCGCGACTTGCAGACCACCTTCCCGGAGACCAAGATGCCTCGAATGCTCTTGATCCAACAGGACACCTGCGACCCGATGGTGCAAGGGTGGGAGAGTGCCGTGAAGGCCGGATTCCCGGAAGGGTACGAGAAGAACTACCCCGTCATCCCGAATCCGCAGACCATGGTTTCCATCCTCTCCGCCGGCAATCCGGGCATGTACCCGATTGTCGCACCCATCGTGCGCAAGAGCGGCGGCACGTTCCTCCGCATGAAGGAGAGCGAGCTGGCGAAATACGGCAAAATCGTCAAGGACGAGCGCGGTATTTATTTCGGACCCGCCTCCGTTGTCTGTCTGGCCGGCTTCTACAAAGCCCTGGAGGAAGGACAGATTCACGACGGTGAGACCGTGCTCTTGAACACCGGTGAGGGTGCCGATCGGGCTACGTGGTTCAAGAAAATGGTGGATGAGGCGTTGTAGAGACGTGCCATGGCGCGTCTCTACGGAGTGAACGAATGCCATTAATCAAAAATAACGGAGGCGAAACCAATCGCCTCCGTTTTTGTTATTGCCAGGAGCTTACCTTGAATTCCGGTTTCTCCTCCAACAGTGGGTACTCCACCTTGATGGTCATCTCCTCGCCCGGTTTCAAATCGAAATAATTGTCAGAATAACGCACGGAATAGCCGTGTGTTTCTTCTATGCGCACGCCCTTCTTCAACGCTTTGGCGGACAGGTGTAGCTCGGCGCAGTGGTCACCGTATTCTGTCTTGATGCTGATCGGGGTGGGGGAGAGATTCAACGCCTTGGGTTTCACGAAATAGGTCAGATAGGACACTTTTTCGGCGTTTTCGGGACGGAATGTCGCCTCCACGAAGACGGTTCCCGCGTTTTTCACGGATTTCGGCAACGCCACGACTGCAGCTTTTGCACTGCTGTTCGCCGGTGCGGAAGTCAGCGCGCCCGCCGAATTGACCAACTGCCCGTCCATCGTCTTGATGGCCCACTCAAACTGTCCTCCAACCGTATTGAACGAGTCGTTGATCAAGTACAATTCGATGGCGTCCTGCGAGATGTGGCGCGAGGCGATGGCCACGTTGGCGTACAGCTGCGGCAGACGATAGTACAGCGCTTTTGGGTTGCCGGCCACGTCGATGCAGCTCCAGGAGGCCACGGGCCAGCAGTCGTTGAGCTGCCAGAAGAGCGTGCCGCTGCACTTCTCGTGCTGGATGCGGTGCGCCTCGATGGCCTGTGCGATGCCGTCGGCCTGTACTAACTGGCTGATATAGACGAACTTGTTGAGATTGTTGGTGTCCTTGAATCCGTACAGATCTTCCATCGCCTTCAGGATGATCGGCACCCCGCGACCGTGCTTCTGGTGGTTGCGCATAGACGGGGATTTCAGAACACGCTCGTTTTCAGGGATGTACTCGTTCCAAAGCGACATTCCCGGATAGGATTGGAAACCATATTCCGTCATGAAGCGTCCGGTTTTCTCCCACCAGATTTCGAACGGCAGCTCGCCCCACCAGACGCCCCAGTAATGGCTGCAGCCGTGGGTGGTGCACTCGGGGTGACCCCAGCCGTAAGTCGGCGAGGAGTGTACGTAGTTCGGCTTGTGCATGTTTTCCATGCAGATTTTAGGCAGCATCTTCTCGAAAAGCTGCTCGTAATCCTCATACATTTTCGAATATTGTTGGTCGGTGTAGCCCAAGGCATCCTTCCATCCCCAGTCTTCCAAGCCGTTGTGCACCTCGTTGTTGCCGCACCACATGGCGATACAGGCGTGGTGGCGCAAGCGTTTCACCTGCTCTTCGGCCTCGGCCTTCACGTTGTTCATAAACGCTTCGTCGCCGGGATAGATGTTGCAGGCGAACATGAAGTCCTGCCATACCAAAAGCCCCATCTGGTCGCAATAGTTGTAGAAGGCATCGTGCTCGTAGAGCCCGCCGCCCCAAACCCGTATCATGTTCATATTCGCCTCTTTGGCCTGCTTCAGGAGCTCGGCGTAGCGGTCGTCGCCTTCGCTGCGGGCCATGACTCCAGGATAAGAAGATGCCGGAATCCAGTCGGCACCGCGCATGAAGAGCGGCTTGCCGTTGACGATGAACTGGAATGACTCGCCGATGCTGTCGCGCTTCTGGATGAGCTCCACCGTGCGCAGTCCATGTGTGTGCACGAGGCCGTTGTCAACACGGCTGCCCTTTACCTTGAAGTAATAGAGGTGCGGTTCGCCCGCGCCGTTCGGCCACCATAGTTTCGGATTCTCGATGGTGACGGGAATGACCACTTTGTTGTCGCCCTTGTGCAGTTTCGCCTTGTATTGAATCTCCTGACTGTAGCCGTCCTTGTCGGTGATATCCAGATGTATATAGGTGGTGACCTTTTTGTCGGCCTCAACCTCCACCTCCACTTCGGCAATCCACGGACGGGTGGAATCGCGGGACGGTTCCGTGTCTTTCACGTAAAAGTCGTTGACTTTTAACACATTCCAAGATTCAATATAGACGTTTTTCCAGATGCCGCAGGTGTTGAGCTTCGGACCCCAGTCCCAGCCGCTCTCATACTGCGCCTTGCGGGTGAAGACGCGATTGTCGGGGAGTTTGTACGGCAGTTTCGAAGCTGCGACACTGTCGAACGGTTCGGTCGGCAGAAATCTGACAATCAGTTCGTTGCCAGTCTCCTTCAGCTTGTCGGGCAGCGGGAAACGCCACGTCCGGAACATGTTGTTCGTCATCGTGTCCCCTGTGGAGGTGGTAAGCCGTTCGCCGTTGAGGAAGACCTCCGCGTAGGTGTCCAACCCCTCGAATACCAGTTCGTTATGCGGGAAAGGTCCCTCACTGCCGCAACTGCCATCAAACAGCAGCCGGTATTCCCAGACACTGTCGGCAACCCACTGTACTTTCTGTTCGTTGTCGCCATGGAACGGGTCGGGAATCAGCTTGTTGGCGAGCAGGTCGTCGTGGATGTTGCCCGGCACGGTGGCGGTGTACCATTGGCTGCCGCAGCGGAACTGCCAGGCGTTATGCACGCACCCGAACTCGGAATTGAGATAGACCCGGTCGGATTTCCAAAGGGTGGTGGTCTGGTCGGTGCGGCAGGCCACCAGCAGGATGGCGCTAATAAGGGCGGGGAGGGCGAGACGGTTCATTAGAATTAAGAATTATGAATTATGAATTATGAATTATGAATTATGAATTATGAATTAAACGGTGGGGCAAAAGTACAATTTTTTTGATTTTTGTGATAAATCGCTTTTGTGTTTTGTACACCGAAACCCCGTTCTCTCAAATAGCGCTATCATACGCAAGCTTCCTTGACACGGGCGAATATGTGGACACCACCGGCGTGGCGAAGGTGAACTTTTCGCCTGAAAAATCGCCCGCCAGCGCAACTGCTAACTACTAACTGCTAACTCCTCACCGTTTCACCACCTTTCTCACCGCAACTACATTCCCTTCTGCCACGGCCTTGACGAAATAGATGCCGGGCGCTAAGGGGGAGAGGTCGATTTGGGTTTGTTCGGATGAACCATTTGCGTCCATCTGTGGGGATGAGGGATTATTCGCCTCTATGTCGCCCGTTGTCCATAACAACCGCCCGAACGCGTCATACACATGAATTTCCAATGCCCTCGTCTGTACATTGTTCATTTGTACATTGACAACGCCGGTGGTTGGGTTAGGCCAGACGTTGACGGGGGACACCGCATAATCGGAAATTCCCACGGGTTCTGTCACTTGGAGGATTTTCATCACATTCGGGGCGGCCATGTATTGGTCGTTGCCGGGCTGCGTGGCGGTAATGATGGCCAAACCGATGTTATGCATCGTCAGGATGCTGCCATTGATGGTGGCTACGCTCTCGTCGCTGCAGGTGAACTGCACGGGCAGACCGGAGGTGGCGGCAGCGGCGAGCACGACAGGATTGTCACTTAGCGGGAAGGTAAGCTCTTGTTCCCACAGGATGCTCTGCTCTTGAAGTTCGGGGGTGGTGCTCGTCACGGTGAGGATCTTGGAGACGGGCGCGGCGGCGTTCCAGGTGGCGTTGCCGGGCTGCGTGGCGGTGATGATCGCATAGCCTGGAGCGTGCAGGGTAAGCACATTGCCGCTCACCGTGGCGATGTTTTCATCGCTACTGGTGTAAGTCACGGGAAGTCCGGATGTGGCCGTGGCGTTGAGCGTCAGCGTGATGTCGGTGAGGTCGGCGGACAGTTCCTGGTTCCATGTGATGGATTGGTTGAAGGTGGTGTTGGCCGACTCGTAAGCCCCGATGTCGGCGATGTTGTTGCCGATGCGCGGGTTGCCGTCCATATCCGTGGCGGGCAAATAGGTGATGAATGCCGTGTTGGGGTCACCGGCGTCTATCAGCGGCGAGTTGGGCAGCACGTGCCAGTCGGCGACGAGGTTCGAAAGATCCGTGGCAATGGTCGTGGCACCCACCATAGACGACGGTGCGACAAACAAGGGTTGCGTCAGTGAATCCAGCACGATGTTGGTGCTGTCTGCAGCGAAATCGCTGGTCGGATTTGTTTCGCTGGCACAATAGGTGTATGGCATAGCGTAACTGGTGGACCATCTGCTGTTGGAGACCGTACTGCCGCGCTTGTTGTTCCAGGCCACCGTGTTCTTGACCGTCGCTGCCTTGACGGTTCGGATGCCCCCAGTGCCGTTGGTATCGGTGGTCTGCGCGAGGTTGTTGGCCACCACACAGTTGGTCATATATAACCGTCCCACAGGATTACCGGTGTTGCTGGAGGATGTAGAAGTTCCATTGGCGTACGATGCCACCCCGCCGGTCACATCGATGCCCTCGGTGGAGATGGCGCTGTTGTTGGCAATCACACAGCCCAAAATATGCGTGGTGTGGGTGTAAGCACTGATGCCTCCGGCAATATAGGGCCAGCTGTTGTCAGCGCTGGCTGTGGTAGCTGTGGTATAGACGGTGTTATCAATGATGCGCGAGTTGAGGATCCTCCACTCGCATTTTGTCTTGGCATAGTCAAAATCATTGCTCTGCGTGAGGATGCCGCCAGCCTTGGCTG